>Ga0179596_10000014_pt1 | contig 231561 bp, 202 predicted proteins | sample CZODoug1_1_08_16_FD_155494 | JGI IMG/M metagenome (GOLD analysis project Ga0179596, IMG submission 155494) | Vadose zone soil fungal communities from Angelo Coast Range Reserve, California, USA - CZODoug1_1_08_16fungal (Illumina Assembly) | ecosystem: Environmental > Terrestrial > Soil >... | reverse complement strand
AAGCGCATACCATCTAAAAAAATCATAAACGAGGGAGGGAACGATGCGTCGTGATCTACCACCGCTCAATGCCTTGCGCGCCTTCGAGATCGCCAGCCAGACCGCCAGTTTCACCGCGGCCGCCGATGAGCTTTGCGTCTCCCAGGGTGCGGTCAGCCGCCACATCGCCCGGCTCGAGCAACATCTGGGCGTCATTCTGTTCGAGCGGGGGAGTCGCCAGGTCCGCCTGACGGAGAATGGGGCGCTGCTCGCCGGGCGATTGCACATCGCCTTCGATCAGATCGAGGAAGCGACACGCGGCGTCGACCGTGCCCGCCAGCGCCAACGGGTCCGTCTCGGCCTGTTTCCCACCATCGCGACCAGCTGGCTGATGCGCCGTCTGCCGGGCTTCCAGGCCAATTACCCGTCGATCGAATTGCAGGTGACCTGCAAGACCGATTTCGCCGAGGACGACCGGCGGCGGTTCGACGTGGTGAGCGGGCGCGGCCCGGTTCCGACCTCCAGTTTCGAATACCAGCCGGTGCTCGACATCGTGCTTCGCCCGGTCTGCAACCCCATGCTGCTGGCCGGGCCGGAGGGATTGCGCACGCCGGAGGATTTGCGCCGATGCACGACGCTGCATTCGATGAACCGCCGCGACGACTGGTCAGCCTGGCTCGATCATGCCGGGTTGGGTCCGCTTGAATCCGGCCGCACGTTGTACTTCGAGAATTCCGTACTGGCCCACGAAGCAGCGGCGGCGGGCGTCGGCGTCGCCATGGCCATCTGCGCGCCGGACCCGGCAACCACCGCGGGTCGGCTGGTGGAACCCTTCCCGCTCGGGCTGCGGACGGGCGAGAGCTATGGGCTGTCCTGGCCGAAGACCAGCAATCGCGTGCCGGCCGTCCGGGCGTTCCGCGATTGGTTGACGTCCGAGCTGGTGGACCGCTGCGCCGCATGACCAATAGTCATCGATAGAGTGACTTAAACGGAGTTCAGACGCTGCGCCTTTGGTGGCTTACTTGCCGCCACAAGGGAGAGACCATGATCGCGCCAGCGACGTTGTTTGAAAAAATTTGGGCGAGTCACGTCGTCAGCGCGTTCGAGGACGGCCGCGCCATCGTGCATATCGATCGCCACCTGCTGCAGGAGACGACCTGCGAAAAGGCGTTCGACGGGTTGGGGAGGCGTGGATTATCCATCCGCGCGCCCGATCTGACCTTCGCTGTGATCGACCACAGCGTCGCGACCACCCCGGGGCGCACCGCCGCCAGCTTCCCGCCGACCCGCAACTCCATCGAGGCGATGCAGCGAAACTGTGGCGTCTATGGCGTGGAGTTGTTCGACATCGACGATGAGCGGCAGGGCATCGTCCATGTGATATCCCCCGAGCTGGGCATCGCGCTACCCGGCTGCACTCTGGTCTGCGCCGACAGCCATACGGCGACCTGCGGCGGCCTCGGCAGCTGGGCCTGGGGCATTGGTACCACGCAGGTGCTGCATGTGCTGGCAACCCAGACGCTGATCCAGCGACGCCCGAAGACCATGCGGGTAAGCTTCACCGGCCGGCTTCCCGCCGGGGTCTTCGCCAAGGATCTGGTGCTCTATCTGATCGGCCGGCACGGTACCGCCGCCGGAACCGGCCATGTGGTGGAATATTCCGGCGAGGCGATCCGGTCCCTGCCGATCGAGGCGCGGCTGACGATCTGCAACATGTCGATCGAGTTCGGCGCCCGCTCCGGCCTGATCGCCCCGGACGACAGCACGATCGAGTATCTGGCCGGACGGCCCTTCGCGCCGCGCGGCGCCGATTGGGACAGCGCCGTGCAAGCCTGGCGCGCGCTGCCCAGCGACGATGATGCGAGCTACGATACGGAGATCGCGATCGATTGCACCCGGATCCGGCCGCAGGTGTCCTGGGGCACCTCGCCGCAGGACATGATCGCCATCGACGAAACCATCCCCGCGCCGGACGCCGCCGCCGATCCCGAGCGGCGGCGCGTGATCGAACGGGCGCTCGCCTATATGGCCTTGACGCCGGGCCAGCGGCTGGAAGGCCTCCCGATCGACTACGCCTTCATCGGCTCCTGCACCAATGCCCGCCTGTCCGACCTGCAGGAGGCTGCCGCCATCATCCGTGGCCGCCATGTTCCACAAGGCGTCACGGCGATCGTCGTGCCGGGCTCCACCCAGGTGAAGCGGCAGGCGGAAGCCATCGGCCTCGACCGGGTGTTCCGCGATGCGGGTTTCGAATGGCGCGAGTCCGGATGCTCCATGTGCGTGGCCGGCAATGGCGACATGGTGCCGCCGGGGCAGCGCAGCATATCGACCACCAACCGCAATTTCGAAAGCCGCCAGGGTCCGGGCAGCCGCACCCACCTCGCGAGCCCGGCGATGGTCGCGGCCGCCGCCGTTACGGGCCGCATCACCGATGTCCGACGGCTGATGGGATAGCAAAATGGAACCGTTTACGAAGCTGCATGGCCGCGCGGCCCCTCTGATGCGCGCGAACATCGACACGGACGCCATCATCTCCGCGCAGGCGATGGTCGGCGGTCAGGTCGCCGATCCCGGCAAGGTGCTGTTTACCCATTGGCGATATTTGCCGGATGGCGCGCCCAATCCGGACTTCGTCCTGAACCAGCCGCGATATGGCGGGACCAGCGTGCTGGTCGCGGCGCGCAATTTCGGCTGCGGCAGCTCGCGTGAGCACGCAGTCTGGGCGCTGACCGGTTACGGCATCCGCTGCGTCATCGCACCCAGTTTCGGCGAGATCTTCTACGACAACGCCTTCCAGAACGGCCTGCTGCTCGCCACCGTCACCGACGAGCAGGCGGAGCATGTGGCCGACACCCTTGCCCAGGCGACCGAGCCGGATGTCACGGTCGATCTGGAGACCCGGCTCATCATCCTGCCCGATGGGCGGCCCTTGACCTTCGAGATTCCGGGGGAACGGCGCGAAGCCCTGCTGGGTGGGCTGGACGATTTGGACCTCCTGCGCGCCCGGACGGGGGAGACCGACCGATGGCTCGAAACCGATCGGGCGGCACGGCCCTGGGCCTATCCCCAACGGAAGGCGGCATGATGCAACGCGTGTCTTTCCAGAGTTTGCTCGCCCAGCACAAACCGCTTATCTGCCCCTCCGCTCATGACGCGCTTTCGGCGCGGTTGATCGAGCTCGCCGGCTTCAAGGCGATCGCCGTCGGGGGCCTGTCCATGCTGGCGTCCCAGCAGGCTATTCCGGATATCGGCCTCGCCGCGCTGGCCGATATGGTGGCCGGCGCACGCTGCGTCATGCGGGGCACCGCGCTGCCCTTCGGCATGGATGCCGATGACGGCTTCGGCGACGTCAAGCACGTGATCCGCACGGTGCAGGCCTTCGCCGGGATCGGTGCCGGACAGCTGGTGCTCGAGGATCAGTTGCGTGCCGGCAAGAAGCCCGGCGACATGCAGGCGATCGGCGTCGCGTCCATCGCCGACATGCAGACCAAATTGCGGGCGGCGCTGCATGCCCGCGGTGCCGGCGACCTGCAGATCGTCGCGCGCACCGATGCCTTTCCGACGGAGGGGTTGGACGGCGCGCTGCGTCGCGCCGAGGCTTACCTCGCGGTCGGCGCCGATGCGATTTTCATCTCCGGCCTGCCGACCGTGGAAATGCTGGGTCGCGCCGGCGACGCGCTGCGCGGCAGCATCCAGGTGACCGTGGTGACCGAGCGCCTGATCAACCGATGGCCGACACCGGCCGAGCTCTACAGTATGGGCTTCGCCCAGGTGGCCTATCCCAACCTGCTCATATCCCGTGTCACCGATGCGATGCAGAGCGGCTTGGCCGGCCTGACCGATCTCGCCGCCGGCCGGGTGAAGCCCCAGGACATGTCCACCTATGCCGAGATCGCGGCCGAGTTGCAGAACATGCTCGGTCTGCGGGATTGGCTGGCATTGGAGGACCGTTTCTCATGACCCCTCCGGTGCATGTCGCCCTAAGCGGCGTGACCAAGAGTTTCGATACGGTCGGCGGCGGCGCGCCCGTCCATGCCCTGGGGCCGATCGATCTCGATCTGCGGGCGGGTGAATTTTTCGCCGTGGTCGGGCCATCCGGCTGTGGCAAATCGACCTTGTTCGATCTGATCGCCGGCCTGTCGACGGCGACCACCGGCAGCGTGATGTTCGAAGGCAGGCCGATCGCCGGGCAGGTGCCCGAGGGTGTCGGCGTCGTCTTCCAGGAAGATAGCTGCCTCCCCTGGCGCACCGTGCGCAGCAACATCGAGCTGGGCTTGCGCCACGCGCGGATTTCCGCCGAAGAGCGCAAGGCGCGGGTCGACCGGGTGCTGGAACTGATGAAGCTGCGGGACTTCGCGACCAGCCATTATCCCGCCCAGCTGTCGGGCGGGATGCGCCAGCGCGTCTGCATCGCCCGCACGCTGGTGATGGAGCCCCGCCTGATCCTGCTGGACGAGCCCTTCGCGGCGCTCGATCAGCAGACGCGGCTGCTGATGGGTGAGGAGGTCCTGCGCCTCTGGCGGGTGACGGGGGCCACGGTCTTTCTGATCACCCATGCGCTGGATGAGGCCGCCATGCTGGCCGATCGGATCGGCGTCATGTCGGCGCGCCCCGGCCGCTTGCTCGATATCGTCGAGACCGGTTGGGATCGGGACCGCGACAGCAGCGTGATCGAGCATGAAGCCTTCGGCGCCATAACCGCGCGCCTGTGGAAGCTGTTGCGTCACGAGACAGGCAAGACGGCGGAGGTGGCGCGCGTGCTGTTGCCCGCATGACCCGTTTGGCGCTCTACCGCGCCTTGCTCATCCTCGCCGCGGTCGCTGTGCTGGAGATCCTGTGCCTCACCGGCGCGATCGACCCGCTGACCATGCAGCCGCCGCATCAGATGGCGATCGACCTCGTCCGTCTGCTGGCATCGGGCAAGATGAACCGGGCCATCCTCCAGACCGTCGGCAACGCGGCGATCGCCTGCGCTCTGGCGGTGGTGATCGGTATCGGCTTCGGGGTTGTGGTGCATCGGCTGTCGGCGGTGCGCGATACGCTGGATCTCGTCTTCTCGACCTACTACGCCCTGCCGACACTCGCCTTCTACCCGCTGTTCATCATCCTGTTCGGCCTCGGGCCGGTCCCGCAGATCATCATGGGATTTCTGCAGGGGGTGGTCGCCGTGATCGTCAGCACGCTGGACGGCCTGGATCGCGTGCCCCGCGTGCTGAAGAAGCTGGCCGCGGCGCAGCGCATGTCGCCGCTTGAGACCGCGCTCAAGATCACGCTGCCGGCGGCGGCGCCTTACCTGCTGACCGGCGCCAAGCTCGCGGTCGCCTATTCCATCATCGGCGTCATCGCCGCCGAATTCCTGATGTCGCAGACCGGCATCGGCTATCAGATCAGCTTTGCCTACAACAATTTCGACAATGCGACGATGTACCCCCTGATTCTTCTGCTGGTGGTGTTCTCGATCGCCGTGAACGGCACGCTGTTCCGTTGGGAACGGCGCATGCTGCGTCAACGGGGGCTGCGGGCGTGACTCTGACGGTCCACCGGACGCGCAACCTGGTCGTGCTCGCCGCCGTCATCTTTGTCGTGTGGGAAGGGCTTTTCCTCTACGCGGGTGACAATGCGCTGAAGTCTCCTTGGCAGACCTTCGCCTTCACGGGTCGCCTGATCGGGACCGAGATGTTCTGGCAAAATTTCGGCGAGACCATGACGGCGTTCGGCCTGGCGCTGGCGATCGCCGTGGGCGTCGGATTGTCGCTGGGATTTTGGCTCGGCTTCCATGCGCCATCCGGCGCCTTGTTTACGCCGATGTTGCTCGCCTTCGCGTCGATTCCAAAGGTTGTGCTCTATCCGATCGTCCTGCTGATCTGCGGGCTCGGCATCTCCGCGAAGGTCGCGTTCGGTGCCATGCATGGCATCCCGCCGATCGCGCTGTCCACCTTGGGTGCCATCGGCACGGTCCGGCCGGTGCTGCTGCGGCTGAGCCGGGTGATGCACTTCGACAGCTTGGAGACGCTCCACACCATCGTGGTGCCGGCGGTGCTGCCGGAAATGATGACCGGGCTGCGGATCGGCTTCTCGCTGACGCTGATCGGCACGATTCTGGGCGAGATGTTCGCCTCCCAGCAGGGGCTCGGCTACCTGCTGATGACGGCGATCGGCCTGCACAATGTCGACCTCATCATGTCCGTCACGCTGGTGCTCGCCGTGCTCGCCATCGCGGCGAGTGCCGTTCTGCTGACGATCGACCGGCGCCTGCGCCGCCACTTCTGACCGAGGAAGAAAACGTGAAGCCCCGTATCCTGCTGGCCTTGCCTCTCCCCGACGATCTGGCGGCTCGGCTCGGCCAGGTCTGCGAAATCGTGCGCGCGCCCGGTGGGCCGTTTCCCACGGCGAGCGACCTTGCCGAGATCATGCCCGGCATGAGCGGCGTGATCAGCACGGTGGGGGCTCGCTTCGACGACGCGCTGCTCGCCCGTTGCCCGGAGTTGCGGGTCATCTCGAACTGCGCGGTCGGGCTCGACAATATCGATCTGGGGTCTGCCACGCGTCGCCGCGTCGCCGTCTGCAACGCGCCCGGCGTCCAGGATGCGGCTGTGGCCGAACTCGCTCTCGCCCTGGTGATGGCGCTCGCCCGGAATCTCGTCGGCAACGATGCCTATGTTCGCTCCGGCCGGTGGGAGCGCCAAAAGAGCGCGCCGCTCGGCCAGGATATCGCGGGCAAGCGGCTCGGGCTGCTGGGCATGGGCGGTATCGGCCGCTGTACCGCCCGTTTGGCGACGGCGATCGGCATGGAGGTCGTCTATTTCAAGCGCGGCCGGGATCACGCGGCGGAAGCGGCGGGGATCGCCCGCTTCGCCAGCCGCGACGAGTTGTTTGCCACCGCCGATTTCGTCAGCCTGCATGTACCGCTGACCGAAGAGACGCGGGGCAGTGTGGGGGCCGCCGCGTTCGCGCGGATGAAACACGGCGCCTTTCTGATCAATACCGCGCGCGGTGCCGTCGTCGACGAAGCCGCCCTGGTGGAGGCCCTGCGCTCCGGCCACCTCGCCGGTGCCGGGCTCGACGTCATGGTCGATGAACCGCTGCCGCCGAGCAGCCCCCTCTGCGGCCTGCCCTCGGTCATCCTCCAGCCGCATGCGGCGAGCGCCACGCGCGAGACCCGGCGGCGGATGGAGGAAACGGCGGTCGGCAATCTGCTGGCGGTGATAACCGGCCAACGCCCTCCGGTCATCGTCAATCCCGAGGTATTCGGTTAATCGGGGTGCCCGGTTAGGTTGGGAGCATTCCTGGGGAGGGCTTACGATGGTGACCCAAAGTCACTCACCGAGCTTTCGCTACGTCTACGCCGATGCGAGTTTCGGTGCTCTATCGGCGAGGAACTGGCGGGCGATGGCGAACGGACTCGCAGCCAATTCCTCACCTTGACTGAGCAGACTTAGTGAGCCGCGCGTCTAGCCAACGGTCGAACTCGGTCCTTGGTCTGGGATGCCAGCACGTTCAGTAAGAATCGCGACCGGGTCGCTTGACATGCCCGACGACCTGCGCAATTGGCTGGTGTTCATGGAACGCCCGCTTGCGGCCTGAGCCGCCGCGCCGGCAGCGCGAGTTCGCTAAACTTATTCGCTCACTCCAGCAGCAGGACACCACCATGAGCATTCGCGTCGGCATTGTCGGGATCAGCGGTTTTGGCGGCGGCGAGGCGATGCGCCTGGTCGCGAGCCACCCGTCTTTCGAGCTAATCTACGCCGCGGGCGAGGGCAGCGCCGGCAGCCGGTTGGTGGACCGCTTCCCCGGTGTGCCGGCCAAGCTGGCCGAGCTGGTGATCGAGAAGTGGGACCCTATGACCCTGCCGAAGCTCGACGTGCTGTTCGCGTCGCTGCCCACAGGCGCCTCGGCCGAGGCGCTGGCGCGCGTCCCCAAGGACGTGAAGATCGTCGACATCGGCGGCGACCACCGCTACGTCGAGGGTTGGGCGTACGGCCTGGCCGACGTCTGGCCAGCCCAGATCGAGGGTCAGATCCGCGTTGCCAACCCCGGCTGCTTCCCCGCGGCGACGCTGAACGCGCTGGCGCCGCTGCTGGTCAACAAGCTGATCGAGCCTGGCAACATCGTGATCGACGTCAAGACTGGCATCTCCGGTGCCGGCCGGGGCGGCGCCGACAGCAAGTTCGGCTACGCCGAGAGCAACGAGAACTTGCTGCCCTACGGTCTGCTCAAGCACGTCCACATGCCCGAGATTGCCAAGACGATCGAGCGGCTGAGTGGCGGCAGCGCGGCCGGGCTGGTGTTCACGCCACACTTGGTGCCGATGACCCGCGGCGTACTCGCCACCATTTACTGCCGCGGCCGCGCCACCACGGACCAGTGCTTGGACGCGGCCCGGCGCTTCTACGCCGGGCGGGCGTTCGTCCGCGTGACCGACAAGCCGCCGCAGACCAAATGGGCTACCGGCTCGAACCTCGCGTTCGTCAGTTATGCGGCCGATCCAGAGCGCAACTTGGTGATCGCGATGGGCGTGGTCGACAATCTCGGCAAGGGAGCGGCCGGTCAGGCGGTGCAGAATGCGAACCTGATCTGCGGCCTGCCAGAAACCGCGGGGCTGGACGGCGTACCTGTTTGGCCGTGAGATCTTTTGCGAGTCCGTATTGTCCGTCGTTTGCTTGTCCGAAGTTGAAATTGGCCCCATTTCACGGACTGAACCGCCCCGGGTTTCGAGGAGGCTGGTTGGCTTGAGTCAGGCCGGTATGGCCTGCTGCTCAAGATTGCGAGAGTGATAGTAGTTGGCCTCGAACTCGACAGGCGGCACGTAGTCCAGCGGCGCCATCAGCCGATAGTTGTTGAACCATGACGCCCACTCCAAGGTCGCCAGTTCCACGGCCTCGGTCGGAACTGGCTCTCTCACAGCGCCTCACCCCGGCTGAAAACGGTCTTGTGCAAACGGGCCGCCACGCGACCCATCAAAATCTTTGTGCGAGGATTGCTAATCGGGCCGCCGCATCTTGCAGGTCGTCGGTAGCACGGTGTCCCGCGCCTCGACACGTCCCTCCTGCCGCCAGCCCCAACCGGTATTCTCCTCGTCGAAGACCTGGCCGGCCTCCAGCGGACCGAAGGAGGCGATGTAGAGGGGCTGAAACACCTGATGGTCCTCCGGTCGGATCCACCCCTCGCCGCCGGAGAGCGGGGTGAACCGCTTGGTCTCCAACCCGCGCATGATGGCCGTGACATCGAGCGTCTTCTGCGCCGCGACCTCCGCCACGAACAGGGTCATGGCGGTATTGGCGCCCGGATACATCATGGTCTGGCCGGCGCCCACCACCGCGCGGAACTTGCGCTCCTGCGCCTGGTATTCGGGCGAGGGGACGTTCGCGTGGGCCTCGTAGATCTGATAGACGGTATGGGCACCGAGCCCGCTTTGCCGGATCGCCTGCGGGCTGCCGATGCCCTGGGCGAAGAAGGTGTACCAGGTCACTTTCAGCCCCGCTTCCCCGGCCGCTTTCAGCATGAGGGCGAGATCTTGGCCCCAGGCCCCGGTGACCACGCTGTCCGCGCCGGATGCCTTGATCTTCTCGATATAGGGCGCGAAATCGGTGATCTTCATCAGCGGCACCAATTCGTCGCCGACGATCTCCACGTCGGGGCGGCTCACCTTCAAATCGGCGCGCACGGCGATGCGCACGCCCTGTCCGGTCGAGTAGTCCTGATTGATCATGTAGAGCTTGCGCGTGTCGGGTCGGGTCTTCAGGAAAGTCGCCAGCGCCAGGACCTTCATGTCGATATTGGCCGGCCAGCGGATTGCCCAGAAACTGCATTTGTCGTTGGTGGCGGCGGGGTCGGTGCCGGAATAATCGAAATAGATCGTATGCTTGTCCGGATTGCGTTCGTTGAACCGGTTGAGAAATTCATTGAGGGCGACGCCGGCGGCACCCCCATTGCTGCGCACCAGCAGCCGAATGCCGGAATCGATCGCCTTCTGCGCATCGATCACGGTTTCCTGGGGATTGAGCTTGTTGTCATAGGGCACGATCTCGATCTTTTGCCCGTTCACGCCGCCGCCGGCGTTCACCTGATCGGCCAGGAAGCGCCAGGTCTTCAGCCCGACCTCGCCCGCGGTGGCGCCGGGGCCGGAGAGCGGATCGATGAAACCGATGCGGTAGGTATCCTCGGCATGGGCGGCGTGAAGCAGCGCCGGCGCCAGGCAGACCGAGACCAATAGGGCGCGAAACCGGTGCATCATGGGATTCTCCTTGTCCCGTTTATGGGCGACATCGCTCAGCCAAGCCGTTTAGAGGCCTATCGCTTGAAGAACTCGGCGCTCGCTTCCAGGCGTTCTTTGGCGACGATGAAGTCCAGCACGGCGGGCTGGCCCTGCCGGTTGGCCTGCTGTGCGCGCTGCAACGCGGCATCGATCTCTTCGGGGGCCTCGACCTTTTCGCCATAGCAGCCGCAGGCGCGGGCGATGGTCGCGAAATCGGGCTGAAAGCCGAACTCCGTGCCGAGATAGCGGCCGTTATAGGCCTGCCTCTGGATGTCCCAGATGGAGCCGAGGGCGCTGTCGTTGAGAATGCACCAGGTGACCGGCATCTTGAATTCCACCGCGGTGGGCAGGACGTTCATGATCAGCCCGAAGGAGCCGTCGCCGACCAGCCCGACGGCCGGCTGGTCCGGACGGGCGAGCTTCGCCACCGGCAGGGCGGCGGCTGTGAAGCCCATGCCATAGAAGCTGGACGGAACGATCGTGGTGCGGGGCGCGAAGATCTTGAAGTAGGGATAGGCGCCGCCCATGCCCTGTGCCAGCACGCCGACATCGATCGATACCGTCGCCTCGCGCGGGAACGCGGCGCGGATCGCCCGGATCACACGGATCGGATGCAGCGGCCGCTGGGTCGAGGCGGCCATTTCCTCGACCTGCGCCTCCAGCGCCGCTTGATCCTCAGCGAGCCGCCTCACTCTCGGATGGTCGGTGAACCGGTTGCCGGCCTGCTGCGGGCCGATTGCTCGCAGCAGGTCCATGAGGACCAAACGGGCGTCGCCAAGGATGCCGATGCTCGGGACCACCGATCGCCCGAGTTCCACGGGATCGCTATCGACCTGGATATAGGTGGCCCCGGTACCCGGCAGGTAGTCGGGCTTCCAGTTGGTCTCCTGCTGCTCGAACCGGCAGCCGAGACCCAGCACGACGTCGGCGGCGGGCAGCAACGCCTTGGTGATCGCCTGGCGATGATGACCGAGGCCACCGGCGGCCAGGGGATGGTCGTCGGACAGGATGCCGCGCCCGGACAGGGTGGTGATCACCGGGATCGCCAGCCGCTCGGCCAGGGCGCGCACCTCGTCGGCGGCACCCGCGGCGATGGCGCCGCCGCCGGCCACGATCAGCGGTCGCTGTGCCCGGGCTAGGGCTTCCGCGGCGCGGTTGATCAGCTCGGTATCGCCGCGCGATTTGGGCGGTCGACCGACCGGCAGATAGTCGCCGACCTCGACTTGGGAGGCGCCGATATCGATCGGCACGTCGATCAGCACCGGTCCCGGCTTGCCGGACCGCGCGATGGTGAAGGCTTGGCGCAGCACCTCCACGATCAGATCGGGACGATCGACCCGCACCGCCCATTTGGTCAGCGGACGGAAGATCTGGACCTGATCGATCTCCTGGCTGGCGCCGCGATGCGCGTTGCGGGTCGGACCTCGCCCAGCGATGATGACGATCGGCAGCGCGCCGACATAGGCTTCGGCGATGCCGGTCACCAGATTGGTGGCGCCCGGCCCCGCCGTGACGCAGCAGATGCCGGGCTCGCCCGTCAGCTGCGCATAGCCGGCCGCCATGCTGGCCGCGTGCTGCTCGTGACGCACCAATATGTGCTGGATCTCCGGCGTGTGGTACAGCGCGTCATAGACGCCGATCGTATGCCCGCCCGGCATGCCGAAGATGAATTTGACGCCCTCGGCCTTGAAGACGTCGACGATGGCCTGTCCGACACTGATGGTTCGCATGGGATGTTCCCTTGTGAGAGATGGGGATGACGCCTGTGGCATCGGGCGCGGGCTGTGGGGCGGCATCACACCTCCAGCCAGTCCCGGCGGATCTCGGCGTTGCGCGCGAGCCTGTCCGGGCTGCCCTCGAAAACGATGGTGCCGTGTCCCATCACGTAGAGCCGGCGGCTGATGCGCAGCGCGATGGTCAGCTTCTGCTCCACCAGCAACACCGCTGTGCCGCGCCGGGCGATATCCTCCAGCAGCCGGCCGATGGTCTGCGCCATCATCGGGGCGAGGCCCTCGGTCGGCTCATCGATCATCACCAGCGATGGATTGCCCATCAGCGTGCGGCAAATCGTCAAAAGCTGCTGTTCGCCACCCGACAAGGCGCCGGCCGGCGTCGTGGCCCGCTCGTGCAAGCGGGGGAACAGCGCGTAGATTTCGTCGGTCGTCCAATTCGTGCCGCCGGCACCTCGTTTCCGGCCGAGCAGCAAGTTCTCGGCGACGGTCAGGCCGGCGAATACGTCACGGCTCTCCGGCACGTAGCCCAAACCCCGGCGGGCGATGCGGTGCGATGGCAGTCCGGCGATCTCTTCCCCGGCGAAGCGGATCCGTCCACGGAGGGCGACATCCCCCATGATGGCCTTCAGCATCGTCGATCGGCCGACGCCGTTGCGTCCCAGCAGGCTGACGATCTCGCCGGCACCGACATGGAAACTGGCACCTTGGACGACATGGCTGCGCCCATAGAACGCATGGAGGTCATGGACGTCGAGCAGCGGCTGGGCATGGCCGTCCCTCATGCCGGTAAAGCTCCCGCATCCGGCGTGGCACCGAGATAGGCTGCCTGTACCTCGGCATTGGCCCGGATCTCGGCGGGCGTGCCGGTGGCGATGATGCGGCCGTAGACCAGGACGGAAATCCGGTCGGCCAGCCCGAACACCACCGCCATGTCGTGTTCGACGATCACCAAGGTGCGGCCTGCCGAGACGCCGCGGATCAGCTCCAGTGTCCGGCTGGTCTCCGGGCGGCTCATGCCCGCCGTGGGCTCGTCCAGCAGGATCACACGGGCGCCACCGGCGATGGTGATACCCAGTTCCAGCGCCCGCAGTTCCGCGTAGCTAAGCGTGTCGGCCGGCGCCTGAGCGACCGACGAGAGGCCGATCTCGTCGAGCAGCGCCGAACAGCGCGCGACCACATCCGCGCGGCCGGCGATGCGTCGCCAGATCGATAATCCGTAGCCGAGTTCCCGCAATACGGCGCAGCGGATGTTTTCGAATACCGTCAGGCGTGGAAAGACATTGGTGATCTGGAAGCTGCGGGACAGGCCGCGTCGGCTGACCTGATACGGGGGCAGCCCGTCGATGCGCTGGCCATCGAGGGAAATCCGGCCGCCGGTGGGCGCCAGCCGGCCGCTGATCAGATTGAACAGCGTCGACTTTCCGGCGCCGTTCGGCCCGATGATCGCATGGCGCTCGCCGGTCGAAATCCTCAGGGTCACGCCGCGAATGATGTCGATGACACCGAAGCTCTTGCGCAGGTCTTCCAACAGCAGAGCGGTCTGCGACATCTCGCTCATCTACCGGGTGCTCCCCGGATGGGCCCGGGACGCCGCCCGGCGCAGGATGGCACCGCCGCCGACCACCAGCGTCGCCGCGACCAGCCACGGAAAGGGGCTGGCACAATCGATCGGGATGCCGGCAAGGCGCCGCACGGTCCCGTCTTGGCTCCGAAGACCAAGCTGATAGGCCATTTCGATCGCCAGTACGCCACCTGCCGCGATCGCCAGCAGCGGTGCCAAGAGGACCAGGCGGCGCGGTGCCATGCGGTCCCGCAGCCGCTCACCCGGCTGCGAGGTGAGCAGCAGACCGGCGATACCGCCGGGCGCGTACATCACGCCCAATACGAAAAGCAGACCGAGATAGAGCTGCCAGCCGCCGGTCACGTCCGATAGGGAGACCTGCATGACGCTGACCAGAACGGCGCCGATGATCGGCCCCACGAAAAAATCGAGCCCGCCGATATAGGTCGCCAGCACCACCATGGTGGATTGCTGGGCACCGAGATTCGCCACCGTCATGATCTCGAAGTTGATCGCGGTCAGCGCCCCGGCTATGCCGGCGAAGAAGCTGGCCAGGCAGAAGGCGGTGAACCGCACGCGCCGCATGCCGTAGCCGATGAATTCGATCCGTTCGGGGTTCTCGCGCGCCGCCCGCGCGATCTGGCCGAAAGCGGTGCCGGCGATGAAACGGATCGCGCCGGCGCTCAGCAGACACCAGGCGGCGATGAGATAGTAGATCTGAAGCTGGGGACCGAAACCGAGACCGAGCATATGGGGGAGGGCGGTACGATCGGTCGTCACGCCCTGCTCGCCGCCGAAGAAGCGATTGAGAATGGGGGCGGCGGCCGAGACCATCTCGCCGAGGCCGAAGGTCACCATGGCGAACACGATGCCGCCGCGCTTGCTGGCGAGCGCCCCTAACAAGGCGCCGGACAGCAGGCCGATGCAGCCGCCGATCAGCGGCATCACCGGCAGCGGTATCGGCAACCGGGCATCGGCAATCAGGTTCATCGCGTGGATCGTGCCGAAGCCGCCAAGCCCGTAGAACACCGCATGACCGAAAGACAGCATGCCGGTTTGTCCGAGCAGGATATTGTAGGACAGCGCGAACACCACGGCGATCCCGCTGATGCTCAGGATCGCGAGCGAGGAATCCGACCGGAACAGCATCGGCAGCGCGACCAGCAGGAGCGCGCCGAGGCCCCAGGCGGCGCCCTCGCGCAGCCCGGCCGTCACGCCGATGATCGCGCCGGGAATGCGGCTGTGGACGGCCGTGGTCATGCGCGTCTGCCGAACAGGCCGGTCGGTCGGAAGATGAGCAGCACGACCATCAGCCCATAGGGTAGGACGGGCGCGATCTGGGCGATGGTGACGGCCCAGATCTCATCGAACATGCCGGCCGGGGCGGCCACGCCGATCGCGGCGAGCGCATCGGCCAGCGAGACGTTCATCGAGACGGCGAAGGTCTGGATGAAGCCCACCAGAAGCGAGGCGATCAGCGCGCCCGATAGGGATCCGAGGCCGCCGACCACGATGATGACGAACAGGATCGGCCCATAGGTTTCCGCCATGGATGGCTGAGTAACGAAGAGCGGCCCCGCCAGCACACCGGCCAAGCCCGCGAGACCGCTGCCCAGGCCGAACACCAGCATGAAGATGGTCGGCACGTCATGGCCCAGCATGCCGACCATCTTCGGATGCGCCAGGGCCGCCCGGACGATCAAGCCGATCCGCGTGCGGGTCAGCAGCATGAGGAGGACACAGAAGACGAGGGCCGCGACCACCAGGATGAAAACGCGGAAGGTCGGATAGCTTGTGCCGAACAGGGTGAACGCGGTCGATCCCAATTCCAGCGGGGTGCGATAATCGACAGGCATCCTCCCCCAGAACAGCTGCACCAGCTCCGCGATGATGAAGGCCAGCCCGAAAGTGAACAGCAGTTCCGCCACATGTCCGCGGGCGTGCAGACGGCGCAGGCCGAAGCGTTCGACCAGCGCGCCGAGCACACCGACCAGGAGCGGTGCGATGACCAGGGCAGGCCAGAAGCCAAGCAGTCGCGTGATCTCGAAACCGAGATAGGCCCCCAGCATATAGAAGCTGGCATGGGCGATGTTGAGCACGCCCATCATGCTGAAGATGAGCGTCAACCCGCTCGCGAGCAGGAACAACAACATCCCGTAGAGGACGCTGTTGAGAACTGAAAAGGTGAGAAGTTGGAGCATGTGCCGCTACCCGCTCCGGCCCTTGCTAACCGGCACGATCCCGCTCTGCATCGAGCGCGCTTGGGCACGATGGGGAGCAGCCTGGCATCTTCAGATCCTCCGGATTGGCTTATGTCGCACACGCTCTATCGGCGGGACGAGCAGTCCGGTCCCCCACGTCAGGCGCCACTACCCGACAGACAAGCACGCCAACAGACAAGCACGGCTGTCGTCGCGCTGTTCATCAAGCTTTGTCATACGAGTCATGAGCTTTGTGTCGTGGGAAGGTATGGCCGCCGAAGGCACATACCTGGCTTTGCGTGTGCGTTTGGCGAAGCGGCGGGAGATCGCTGAGGGAGCGCCGCGAGCCCGCACCCTAACGCACGGTCGATCAGCTGCCGCCCAGCCTGATCGTGAGCGTCTTCACGCCGTCATGGCCGCCCGCACCGCGAGGCTCAGCGGCGAGACGGCATCGGCGAGCGCGCAGGGGATGTCGAAATGATTGGTGCCGGGCACGGGCACCACCTCCACATGGCATCCAGCGGCATGACAGGCGGCGAAATATACCTCGCTCTGCCGCTTGAACTCGTCCGTCTCGCGGGGGGCATAGCTGCCGACGATGCGCGTGCCCGGGCGCGGCAGCCGCCATAAGGGGCTGTTGCGCTCCGCCGCCGCCGCGTCCAGGTGCATCCATTCGTTGATGTGGGTGCGCGGGATCAGCGTCAGGTCGTATAGCCCGCTCAGCAGCGTCATGCCCTTCACCACATCTTTCGGCAGGCCGGCCGCCGCCGTCCAGCCCGGGGCGGCCAGCATGGCCGCGAGATGGGCGCCGGCGGAGCTGCCGCCGATATGGATGCGGGCGGGGTCGCCGCCATAGGGGACGATGTTGGCATGCGTCCAGGCCAACGCGGCGCGGCACTGGCGCACGATCTCGTCCAGGCTCGCCACCGGCGCCAGCGTGTAGTTGATGGCGACGACGCAGATGCCGGCCTGCGTCATCGCTTCCGCCATGAAGCCGGAATCGCCGGCATCCAGCGCACGCCAATAGCCGCCATGAATGAAGAGGAACACCGGCGCCGGACCGGATGTCGCGGCGGGATAGACGTCCAGCCGCTCCGGCTCCGTGCCGCCGAACGGGATGTTCAGATGGCAGGCGACGCGCTTCTGCGCGGCTTCCGTCAGGCGGCGATAGCTGGCCATGAACGGCAAGACGTCCGGCACCGTGCCACGGGCGTTGTATTGGCGGTCCAGCTCCCGCTGGTCCCAGTAGAGCGGCAGCAAGCCGCGATAGGAGGAGGTCATCTGTCCGCCGCTCTCCCGTCAAAGGCCGATAGAGGCTTGAGACGCGTCTATAGTGCAATTCCACTATTTCATATTTATTGAGATGATTTTTTTATGAAATGGTCGGGTCACGGCGATGAACGTCACGCTCAAACAATTGCACGCGTTTCTGGCGGTGGCCGAGCTCGGCAGCTTCACGGGGGCGGGGAAGCGGCTTCGAATGGCCCAGCCCGCCCTGTCGCAGCATGTGCGGGAGCTGGAGGCGGAACTCGGTCTCAAACTGTTCAACCGCACGACCCGGCGCGTCGAGCTGACGGAGGGCGGTCGGGAATTCCAATGGTCGGCCGCCAAAATCATCGAAGATCTCGAAATGGCGGTGCGCAACGCCAACGACACCGCCGAGCGCCGGCGCGGCCGGATCACCATCGCGGCGGCGCCCTTGCTGGCGGCGGTCATTCTGCCCCGGACGATCGCCGAGTTCAGGCTGTGTCATCCCGGCATACAGGTCGTCCTGGTCGATGTGGGCACCGACCAGATCGTGGAGCGGGTTCGGTCGGGGCAGGCGGATTGCGGGGTCGGAACATTCGCGCTCGCCGAGGACGGTCTCACGCGGCTCACGCTGGCGCGGGACAGCCTAATGCTGTTCTGCGGCCGGGATAGTGAGCTTTCGCGCCGTCCCGAAATCGCCTGGGCCGATCTGCACGATCAGTCGCTCATCACGCTAACGCGCGACAGCGGCATCCGGCTGCTCGTCGAGATGGGTTACGAGACCGCGCAAGTGCCGTTCAAGCCAGTCTATGAGGTTTCGCAGATCACCACCGTTCTCGCGCTGGTCGAAGCCGGCCTGGGCGTCGCCGTCATGCCGACTTATGCCTGGGCGGCGGTGCATCCGGGCAAGCTGATCGCGAAGCCGTTGAGCGCTCCGACCATCTCGCGTGAGATCATGATGGTGACGGCGAGCGAGCGGACGGCTTCTCCCGCGACGGCGACGTTCGGCGGATTCCTGAGGAAGCACACCCAGCGCATGGTGCCGCAGCAGGTCGCCGACGCCTGACCCGAGGGATCACCGCACGAGCGGGCGGACGCGGTTTTCCACCAGGCGAACGAGCGCGAGAGCCGTCGTTTCGGATGATTTCGGGTTGGTCGCGAGCGGCCGGTTCTCGATGGCGAGATCGAACTGCCCGAAATCGCCGCGCGCCTGCAGGCGATGGCTGTTCCGGGTCGCCGCCGGATCGGCCATCAGCACCACGCGCGTACGGTCGAGGCCGATGCCGGCGAGAGCGGTGATCACCGTCGCGTTCGCATTCTGCGGAAAGCGGTCCGCCGCTTCCCGTGCCGAGCCAGAGAAGAAAGTGGTGGCCCGGGTCAGGGAACCGAGCGCCACCAATTGCTCCGCCATCGTGCCAAGCCAGGCGCCGGGTGGCTTGACGATCGTGTGGATAACCTCGTCCAGCGGCAGGGCTGCCACCGCGGCGAGCGCGTCGATCCCGGCGAGCGCGCCGGGTGGCACGACCACCTGACTGCCATGCGCCTCCGCCACCGCGAGGAGCCGATCGAGGACCGCTCCGTCGACGAAGGCGCTGGTCGAGGATACCGCGTAGGCGGGTGCCCGTTGCAGCGCCGCTTGCCCCCAGCTGCCCACAGCGGCGCGGCCGGCCGCCTCGATCACCAGGTCGAAAGAGAAGCCCAGCAGTTCCTCGGGCTGGGTCACCAACTCGACCCCGGCCGGCAGGCCATCGTGGGATTTCGCGGCATCACGGACGCCGACGGCGACGATATCGACGGAGACTCGGCGTTCGGCCAGCACCTGCGCGACGCGGCGGCTGATCGCGCCCCACCCGATCAGGCCGAGACGCAGTGGTTTGCGCGGCGTCAGAGCTGCACCCAACCGGCGGGCGGCTGCTTGCCGGGATGGATCTCTCCGCAATTGGGACAGGTCCGGGCGGCCTCGTCCGCGTAGAACGCCTGGAACAGCGGCGGCAGGTCGCGGACGATGCTCTGCAGGCTGAGTTCGACGCGATGGATGCGCGTCAGGCACGAAAAACAGTACCATTCGAAGGCGTCTTTCTGCTCGATGGCGCGTTTCGGCTCGACGACGAGGCCGATCGAGCCTTCTTCCGGCCGCTGCGGCGAGTGACGCACATGCGGCGGCATCAGGAAAATATCTCCCTCTTCAAGCCGCACATCGTAGAATTTGCCGTCGTCGATCACTTTCAGGACGATGTTGCCCTTGAGTTGATAGAAGAATTCCTCGACCGGGTCGTCGTGATAGTCGGTGCGTCTGTTCGGCCCGCCGACCACCGTCACCATGAGATCGGCGTCTTCCCAGATCTGCTGATTGCCGACGGGTGGCTTCAGAAGATGCTGATGTTCCGCGATCCATTTTGCGAAGTTGAACGCCTTCAGTCTGCCCTCGTTCGCCATCGTTGCCTCCCGTTCCAGGATGATTGATTTCAGCCGATATGAGCCGACCGGCGCATCGGACCGAGCTGCAATCCGCAGGCCTCGAAAGCGGCCTGGGTCGCCGCCTTCTCCGCCTCGGTCAGCGGCAGCATCGGCGGCCGCACGGCGCCGCCGGTCTGGCCCAGCAGCTCCTGCCAGTATTTCTGGTGCGCATAGGGCTTTTCGGGCGGGCGGGTATCGCGGAGCGCGGCGCGCACGGGATTGAGACTGTCCCGCACGACCCGGGCTCCTTCGACGTCGCCGGCAAAGGCCAGGTCGGTATAGTGCCGCATGCGCAGATCGTGCGGGGTCTGCAGCAGGTAGGGCGGCGAGGAGCACAGATAGAGCTGCCAACCCAACTCGATGATGTTGTCGAGCCATTCCTGCTCGTCCGACGTGCTGACCAGGATGCGGTCGCCCGCCAGGCGGGTCAGTTCGGCATACATCGGCCGCGGCACGCTGTACTTGATCGCCACGACATTCTCGATGTCGGCAAGTCGGTTGCAGAGCCGCGGGCTCATGAGATAGCCGCTGTCCGGATGGCTCCAGAGAGCGATCCCGATCTCCACCTGGGCGGCGATCGAGCGGTAATATTCGTAGAGCGTTTCGTCCTGCGCCTTGAAGAAATGCAGGATGGGCGCATGGATGACGATATAGTCGGCACCCACCTTCTGGGCATGCTTGGCCAGGTCGATGACCACGTCCATGTTCTGATCCGAGCAGGACATGATCGTCTGCGCCTTGCCGCGTGTCGCATCGACCGCGATCTCGAAGCAGCGTTTGCGTTCCTCGACGGACATGGTGAAGAACTCGCCCTGCTTGCCGGCGATGAACAGGCCATCGATCTTCAGGTCGTCGATCCAGTGCCTGACGTTCTCGCGGAAACCGGCCTCGTCGATGGCGAGAGACGGGGTGAACGGCATGAGCGCCGCCGCCCAGATGCCTTTCATGGTGGCGCGGGAATAGGCCTTCGCGTCTTGCTTGCGATAGTTCATGGCACAGTTTCTCCTGTCGGACGGGTCGCCGCCTGCATGGCCTTCCAAATCTTTTCGCTCGTCATCGGCATGTCGATATGGGTGACGCCGAAGGGGGAAAGCGCATCGACGACGGCGTTGACGATTGCCGCCGGCACGCCGATGCAGCCGGCTTCGCCGACGCCTTTGGCACCGAGGGCATTGACGGGGGAGGGCGATTCCATCCGACCGATGTTGACCGGCGGCATGTCGCTCGCGCGTGGCATGGCATAATCCATGAGGGATCCGGTCAGCAGCTGGCCATCGGCATCGTAGACGATGCTTTCCAGCAAGGCCTCGCCGATGCCCTGTGCCATGCCGCCCATCATCTGGCCGTGGACGAGCATGGGATTGACGACGACGCCTATGTCATCGACCCATGTCACCTGTTCGATGGTGGGGACGCCGGTTTCCGGATCGACCGACACCACGGCGATACAGCAGCCGCAACTCCAGGCTTCGCCGTCGGCATGGAAAACGACGGAGCTGACGAGCGCCTCCCCATCCCTCGCCGCGTCGCCGTGACGATGCGCGAGCGCCTGCCACGTCGCCATGCGACCGCTGTCATGCGGTGCTACGAAGCCATCTTGGGTGGCGATGAGACGCTGGGCGGGAAGGCCGAGCATGTCGGCGGCCGCTTGCCTTGCGGCATCGTGAAAGGCCTGGGCCGCGCGCATCAGAGCGCTGCCGCCGATGGCGGTGCTGCGACTGGCGAGCGCGCCGATGCCGTTCGGCGTTTCCTTCGTATCGCCGTGCTTCAGGCGAATTTTCTCCATCGGGATGCCGAGTACGTCAGCGGCGATTTGAGCGAAGGCGGTCTCTCGCCCCTGTCCCTGCGCGGTCGATCCTGTCGCCGCGACGATCTTGCCATCCCGGGCGAGGCCGACGGTGGCACTTTCCCAACCGGTGCCGCAGGGCTCGATATAAAGCGAGACGCCGATCCCCTGGATCTCGCCTTTCCGGCGTCGCAGTGCCTGCCGCTGGCGTAAGCCCGGATAGTCGGCCCGCTGGCAAGCGGCTTCGAGAAGTGCCGGGTAGTTGCCGGAATCGAGCGTTTCTCCGGTGGGCGTGCGATAGGGGAGTGCCGCCGCCTCGATGAGGTTGCGGCGCCTAAATTCGACCGGGTCCAGGTCAAGCACGCGCGCCGCCTTGTCGATCAAACGATCCATCAGCATCGCCGCCTCCGGTCGTCCGGCGCCCCGATAGATGCCCATCGGGGCGGTGCTGGAAAGGCGGGCCGAGAGCGTGATGTCGAGATGATCGACGCGGTAGGGACCCGGCAGAATACGCGCGGCGTTGCGGCCCGGCACGACGGCGCTGAAGGGCATCCAGTAACCGAGCGGGAAGACCAGCCTGGCGCGGAGGCCGAGCATCCGTCCGGTATTGGAAATCGCCAGCTCGCCCTCCATAACGCCGCCACGGCCATGGGTCGCGGCCTGGAGATCTTCGCCCCGCGTGGCGCACCATTTTATCGGCCGGCCCAGGCGGCGGGCCGCCCAGGCGACCATGGCGTCCTCGGGATAGAGCGATGCCTTGCCGCCGAAGGCCCCCCCGACATCCGGGGCGACGACCCGGACCTGCTCGGTCGGCAGGCCGAGGATGGTTGCCAGATCCGCACGGGTGCGATGGGGGCTCTGCGTCCCCGTCCAGACGGTGAGCGAGGTATCCGTCGCGTTCCAGATCGCCAGTGTCGCCCGTGGCTCCAAGGGCGTCGGCGCGACGCGCGAATGCTCGACGCGCATAGGAATGATCCGGTCGGCGTCGGCAAACGCGCCGTCGACGTCACCGCGGCTCCAACTGTGCGCCGCGGCTTCATCCTCGGCATCCCCGCTTCGTAAGGGGACCGGCTCGAAATCGAACAGGATCTGTTCGATCGCGTCGCGCGCATGAAGCGGCGTGTCGGCGACGACCACCGCGATCGGTTGGCCGACCGCTTCGACGGCGCCGTCCGCGAGCAGGGTAAAGCGGGGCGCGCGGATGCCCGAGATCAAGGGGTTGACCATGGCCTGCCCCAAATCGCCGAGATCGGTGGCGGTGAATGCCGCGATCACGCCGGGGGAAGCCAGCGCCGTGGAAAGATCGATACTCCCGATGGTGCCCCGGGCATGCGGGCTGCGCAGGAACTCGAGATGCAGACAGCCTTCAGGAGAAAAATCATCGACGAAACGGCCGTTCCCGGTGAGGAGGCGATCATCCTCGAAGCGCGGGACGCTTTGTCCGATCCAGCTCTCTTCGATTTGGATTTCGTCGCTTTTCGCTCGCATCGACCGAACGGTCCCCGTGGAGGTTGGCCGACCTTCACGGGCGGCGCTTCATGGAACACAAAAGGTCGGCAAGTCGGTCTATATTACAATTCGACCATTTCGTATTTATTGAGACGAAAAATTTATCAATTTGGCTTCAAGGCCGGATATTGAGCCGGAGTGACGCGTTGGCGCGGAAACTTCCCATTGCTCGGACCCCTCGGGGCTACGGTGTCTGCCTCGCCAATGCGTACAAGGTGCTCAAGGCGCCGGGATTGCCCCTGCGTGAGAAAAGCGAGCGGCCGATCACCGCGGTGCCGACACCCATGGCCTTCAGGTGCGGGAAGTGATCGACGTCGATCCGGCCGTCGACGATGATCGCCGTTCCGGGCGGCAGTTGCGTCAAGCGTTCGAAGGCGCGCGGATCGAAGTCGCCGCCCCCCGCCGGCGCCGTCAACATCAACACGCCGTCCATGGCGGGCAGATGCATCGCCGCCGACGCCACCGGCAGGCTCGGCCTGACGGCGAGATAGGCGCGGGCCCCTTCGGCCCGGACGGCCTCGGCCACCGTCGCGGGCTCGACCGGCGCCTCGCCATGAAAGGCGATGAGACGCACGCCGAGCCCGGCGAAGCGCGGCGCCCATAAGGCGGGATCGGTCACCATCAGATGCACGTCGACCGGCACGGGCGAAAAGCGCACCAAGGCTTTCACCAGCGGCTCGTTGCAGCCGAAGTTGGGCGCGAAATGGCCGTCCATGATGTCGACATGCAGGGAATCGATCCAAGGGGCCAGGGCGGTGACCTCATCGGCCAGGCGCAAAGGATCGCCGGCGTAAAGGCTCGCCGAAAGCTTCATGGCCCGTGGGACCAGGCGGCCTGGCGTAGCGTCGCCGCCGACGCCTGGGTAATGGGCGTCGAGCGGCCGTCGCACCGGCCGTGCTGAAAGACGATCACCCGGTCGGCGACGTCGAGCAGTTCCTCTTCCTCGCTCGAGACGACGATGACGCAACGGTTCTCGCCGGCCAGCTTGCGAATGATATCGTAAATATCGGCCTTGGCACCGATATCGACGCCCTTGGTCGGTTCGTCGAGCAGGATCAACTGGGCATCCTGTTCGATGATACGGCCGAACAGGACTTTTTGTTGATTGCCGCCGGACAGCGTCTTGATCGGTCGCTCCAAATGCCCCCTGGTGGCGATCCGGCCGAGCAAGGTTCGCGCCGCGGCCTCCGCGCCGCGATGATCGACCAAGCCGGCACGGCGATAGCGCCCGAGGGTCGGCAGGACGACGTTTCGAAGGGCGGACATCTGTGGAATGAAACCGTCGCGCTTACGCTCCTCGCTCAAGAAGGCGATGCCGGCCTTCTGGGCGTGAGTGGGCGCCCGGGGCGTGTAAGGCTGGCCTGCCAGGTCCAACGCGCCGCCCGTCATCGGCTCCAATCCCATCAGGGTGCGCAGAAAGCGGGTTCGTCCCGAACCGACCAGGCCATAGATGCCGAGGACTTCACCCGCCGCGGCCTGGAGACTGACGCCGTCGAGATGCGGTCCCTTGAGGTCACGCACCTTGATCACCGTCCGGCCCAAGGTTTCCGAACGACATTCCCGCTCGACCTGGCGGTGGCCGCCGTCGCCGACGATGGCGGCGACGATCGCGGCCTTGGTCAGTTCCGCCCGTTCCGCCTGCAGCACGACCCGCCCGCCCGACAGCACCGTCGCCTCGTCGCAGATCGACAGCACCTCGTCGAGCTTATGGGACACCAGCACGACGCCGATCGACCGCTCCGTCGCGATGCGCCGGACGGCTTGCAACATCTCCTCGGCTTGCCGGCCGTCAAGGGCTGTGGTCGGTTCGTCGAGCAGCAGGAAACGCGCGTCGCTGTCGAGATTGGCCACCACCTCGACCATTTGCTTGTCGGGATGGGATAATGTCCGGACCGCCGCCGCCGCGTCGACGCGCAGGCCGAAATCGGCTAGTACCCGGCGCGTGTGGGCCAGCATGTCGGCGCTGTCCAGGAAGCCGGCGCGCTTGAGCTCCCGGCCGAGGAACAGGTTTTCCGTCACCGTCAGGTTCGGGATCAGGCGCAATTCCTGATAGACGCAGGCGATGCCCTGGCTCAGCGCCTCGCGCGGCGAAGCCAGATGCAGAACGCGCTCGCCGATCGCCAGCGTGCCCTCGTCGGGTGGCTGCACACCGGCGAGAATTTTCAGAAGTGTCGATTTGCCGGCGCCGTTATGGCCGAGCAGGCCGTGGATCGTCCCCGGCCGCACGGTGAAATCGATGCCATGAAGCACGGCGGTGCCGGCAAAACCCTTCTTGATGCCGGTTGCACGGTAGACGTCTGGGCTGATCATCGGGGCGCCGTCCATCTTTCCTTGCGGATCGGGCTCATGGCGGATACGCGATCCGATCCGCCATGAGCCGAAAGGCTCAATAGGCCTTGTCGACCGTACCCGCGGCATTGTCCTTGTTGACGAGCAGCGGCGGGCTGTCCACCACCGGCGCCAGCTTTTCACCGTTGAGATATTTCTTGATGTTCTCGACCTGGATCTGGGCAAGCTTGGCCGGCTCCTGGATCGCGCCCGCCTTGAGGATCGAATTGTCGGCGACATATTGCACGCCGAGCTTATCGACGAAGGCGTAAAGCGTGATGTCGTTGCGGCCGAGCTGCTGGATCGCCGCCATGGCGCCGAGGGCCGCGGGCTCGGTGTCGGAATAGACGACATTGATGCCTGGGTTGCCCTGCAGCATCTCGGTCGTCACCTTGAGTGCCGTCGTCTCTTCGACCTTGCCGTTGACCAAAGCGACGAACTTCGCGTTGGGGTTGGCGGCGAGCGCTTCCTTGAAGCCGTCGTCGCGGGCATTGGCCGCGACCGAGGTCGGCTCGCCGACTATGCCGACCACGGCCTTGCCGGTCGGCCCGACATCCTTCAAAAGCTGTTGGCCGACATAGGTGCCGCCGGCTTTCTGGTCGGTCTGTACCGCCTGCACCACCGTCAGCTTCTGCGCCTTCAGAGATTCGGGGTCGGGCAGCAGATTGATGGTGAAGACGGGGATCTTGGCCGCGTTGAGTTCCGCGACCGAGGCGACGCAAGGACCCGAGGAGACACAGTTGAGGGCGACCGCCGAGACCTTCTGCTGCACGAAGCTCTGGATCTGCGACAGCTGCTTGGCGTCGTCATTGTCGGCGATCAGGACCTTGATGGTGAAACCTTGCGCGGCGGCGTTGGTCTCGAAGCTCTTCTTCATGGCGACGTAATAGGTATTGGTCAGGTTGGGCAAGGCGACGCCCAGCGTCTTTGCCTCCTCCGCCCCCGCCGAGCCGGCGAGACCAAGCGCTGCCAAACCCGCCGCTGTCAGACCCACCGCGACGCCCAAGATGCGTTTACCAATATCGGCCATTGTTCTTCCCTCCCGCTTGATGTTGGACCGTTCCCGCTTAGGCGGGGCCGGCCGGGTTCCGCCGGCCTTCAGGTGCCGGACGAAGTTTTCCCCTCAACAGCGCTTTCCAGGGCAGCGACAGCCGGTGCGACGCGCGCATCGTGTCGAAGGTGACGCCGAACAGGATGATCAGGCCGATCACCAGGGGCTGCCAGTAGGCGCTGACGTTGAGGACATTCATGAGATTGGAGATGGTCGCGATCAGGGTCGCGCCGATCATGGCGCCGGCGATCGAGCCGTTGCCGCCGAACAGGCTGACACCACCGACGACGGCGCCCGCGATGGAGAAGAACAACTCGTCGCCGCGTCCCGCCGTCGGATAGCCGGTCATCAGGCGCGAGCCGTAGATCAGGCCGCCGCAGGCACCGCACAGGCCGGAGATGGCGTAAACCAGCACCGTGACGCGGGAGATATTGACCCCCGCCAGGCGGGCGGCATCGGCATTGCCGCCGACGGCGAAGATATGGGTGCCGGTCACGGTGCGGCGCAGGAACTGTATGGCAATGAAAATGGCGATGGCGAGCGCGATCACCGGAAACGGAATGCCGAACAGGCGCGACTGGCCGATCATCCGATAGCCGAGCTGCATGACCCGGATAGACTCCGCCCCGGTGATGATTTGCGGGATCGAGGCTGCGACACCCATCATGGCGAAGGTGACGATGAAGGGCGGCACGCCGGTGCGGTCGATGATCAGGCCGTTGACGGCACCCGCCAGCGCGCCGATGCCGAGTGTCAGCAGCGCCGCCAGCGGCCAAGGCAAGCCCAGGGTCTGCATCAGCACTGCCGCGCAGACGCAGGTCATGGCGACGACCGAGCCGCAGGAAAGATCGATGCCGCCGGTGAACAGCACGAAGGATTGGCCAAGGCAGAGAAAGCCGATCACCGCGCCGTTGAGCAGCAGCACCATGAGATTCGACAGGGTGAAAAAGTTCGGCGAGGCCAGGGCGCCCGCCGTCAGCACCAGAACCAGCACCGAGGCGATGCCGAGCTCGGCGGGAAGACGGAGGCGGTGGCCCGGTGTCGGTTCCTGCGTCATCGCAAGTGTCCTTGTCCCTGTGCCGTCGTTTCAGCCGCGGCTTGGCGATAGGCTGCGCGAACCGAGGGGCCGGCCTCGCCCTGGCGCGGTTCCGCCACCAGGTCGAGTGTCGGCGCCCAAGCAGTGGCGAGGTCGCCGACCGGGCGGCCCGTCATGGCGGCGGCGGCTTGCACGGCGGCCCCGCCGGCGGCGGTTTCGACCATCGGGCAGCACCACACCGGCCGCCCAGTGAGATCGGCCAGAACTTGACGATAGGCGAGGGAGCGCGAGGCGCCGCCGGTCAGGATCAAGCGCCCGTCCATCGGCACGGCCGCAGCGGCAAGCAGGTCGCCTCCTTCGAGCAACCCGCACAGCACGCTCTCGACCGTCGCCCGGGCAAGATCCGCGCGGGTGCTGCCGGTGCGCAGGCCAACCAAGGTGCCGGAAGCGTCGGGCCGGTTGGGCGTGCGTTCGCCGTCGAGATAGGGCACGAGCACCAGGCCGTGGGCACCGGCATCGGCCGCCAGGGCGAGACGGTCGAAGGCCTCGACATCGATGCCCATCAGGGCGCGGAAGGTGTCCGTCACCTTGGCGGCGTTCAGGGTCGTGACCATGGGCAGGAAGTTGCCCGAGGCATCCGCGTAGCCGTTGATGGCGCCGGTCTCGTCGCACACGGGGATCGTCGTCACGCCGTAGATGGTGCCGCTGGTGCCGACCGAGATCACCGTATCGCCCGGGCGGATCGCCAGCCCCAGCGCGGCCGTCATGTTGTCGCCGCTGCCGGCGCCGACCACGGCGCCGACGAGGTCTTCAAGCCCCGGGGCAGGCTGCACCGTCCCGGCGCGGGCGTCGGAAGCAATGATCGTCGGCAGGCGCGACGCCCAATCGATTCCCGGCACGGCGAGATCCGCCAGGTCCGGCTCCCACCGGTTCTCGAAGGGATTGAGATAACCGGTACCGGAACCGCCGCCCCGTTCGGTCACCGCCCGGCGGCAGAGCCGGTAGACGATGTAGTCGGCCGGCAGCAGGACATGCCTCGCCTGGGCGACCAACCCCGGATGGCACCGCTCGGTCCAGGCGAGCTTCGAGACGGTCAGCGCCGGGCCGGGCACCGACCCCGTGCGTGTGGCCCATGCGCCGGCGGCGAGCCGGTCGCAGAGCGTGAGCGCATCGGGCGCCGGCTCGGTATCGTTCCACAATTTCGCCTTGCGCAGGGGTCGGTCGTCCGCGTCGAGCAGGACGAGGCCGTGGCCCTGGCCGCCGACCGACAAGGCGGCGATCCGGGGCAGAAAGGCGGAAAGCCGGGCGAATGCGGCAAGCAGTGCCTGCCACCAGGCTTCCGGATCCTGCTCGCTGACCGGCGGCATGACCGGCGGATGTGGCGTACGCGCCTCCGCCATCACGGCGCCGTCGCTCAATCGGCGGAGAACGACCGTGCAGGACTGGGTCGAGGAGTCGATGCCCGCCACCAGATCGCGCATGGCGGTTCTCACCGTTCCGTCGGGCCGAGGCGGGTCAGAGAATCCGCCGCATCGCGGCCCACCGCCCCCGAGGGATGGGTGAACAGCAGGCGTTCCCAAGAGTAACCGCGAGCGGTGCGTCCGACTTCCACCAAGGCGTCGATCACGGCCGCCATCGCCAGGGACGAGCCGGTGGCAACCACGGCGCCAAGGTCGGCATTGATCGGCAAGGTCAAGGTTATTACATGATCGGCCATGCGGGCGAGAGCGGAGTCCGGCGCCGCGGTGATCACGATCAGCTTGCCGCACAGGGTGCGGGCACGCTGGCAGAATTCGTTGAGTTCGGCCGAACTGCCGCCCTTGGACAAGGCCACGACCATGTCTTCCGGTCGCAGCACGCCGAGGCCGCCATGAAGGCCGTCGGCCGGGGGTAGATGGAAAGCGGGCGTGCCGCCGACAGAGAGAAGGTGGGCGGCTCGGCTGGCGACCGCCCCCGAGGTGCCGCTGCCGGTTACGAGCACTTTGCCTTGGCACGCGATCAGGGCTTCAGCCACCGCCAAAAAACTCTCATCGATGCCGTCGACCGCCGCCAGCACCGCTGCCGCGTCGGCGCGCACGACATCCCGTGCCCGTTCCAGAAGCTCATTGTTAACGGTCACGATGGCGCCTCCCGTCGTCCTTTCTCAAGGTCCTATAGGGATCGCGATAATTCGTCAAGTGAGCGTATATATGCTCATTTGAGCGATAAAGAGAAGATCATGTTTTCTCGAGTAAAGTCCGCGCCGTACCGGCATCGGTGACCAGCATCGAAATCCAGCGGCCCTTGAGGACGGCGGCGATGGCGTCCGTCTTGCGGGCGCCGCCGCCGATACCGATGACGTTGGGAACCCGGCGCAGCTGGTCGCTGGTCAGGCCGAGACCCAGGGTATCGAGCGGGCTTGAGACGATGCGGCCCTCGTCGTCGATCAGCGTCGCGCAGAGGTCGGCGCGCACGCCGGCGGCCAGTGCTTCATCGCGCCAGAGGGCCGGGAAGCCGGCACAGAAGCATGAATCGGGTGGCCGCCAGGAGCCGATGCCGACGGCCAGGACGTCGATCCGGTCATAGCGCTGCATGGTGTCGGCGATCGACGGCTCCATCCGCAGGCGGCGCATCAGTTGCGGATCTTCCGCCCACATCGGGCCGTAGATCGGAAAGGCCGTACCGCCGCTGATGCCGGCGATGCGATGAACGAGCTCGACTGGATTCTGGGAAAAATCGAGGCCGGCGGGGCTGCCCGCGACCTGGATGACATCGACCTTGGGCAAGCCGGTCAGGGCCTGGGCCGTCGCCGCCAGGGTCCGACCCCAGGCGATGCCGAGAAGCTGCCCTTCGGACAAGGTCTCTTCGAGCAGGCGGGCCGCCAACAGCCCCAATTGCTGGGTCAATTCCGGAAACGGCAGATCGGGGCCATCGAGCACCAGGACGGCCTTGAGGCCATGGCGTCGCCGCAGGGCCTCGGCCAGTTCGGTATTCAGGTCACCGGGCTCGGTCACGACGAAGCGGATGATCTCTTCTTGAATGGCGAGATCGATGAGGCGAGCGACCTTGAAGCGGGAAATGCCGAGTTCTTCGGCGATGTCCGATTTGGTTTGTTGCCCGATGAAATATCGCCGGGCCACCAGGGCCGCCTGGACGCGTTGCAGGGGTCGGCGAGTCATGAAAAAGCCTTTGTTCTCTGACGATGAGGCTTCTTCTACTGCATACCCTCCGACAGGCGAAGCCGATCCAAGCTGGATGGCGTGTCCCGTCAGTACACGGGCTCGGCCGGCTTACTGGGGGTCGCCGCGTCTGCTACAGGCGAGGCTCGGTCTGCGACAGTAGTTTCGCCAAATCCTTGCTGACGAACGGCTTCGCCAGCGTAGGCACCTGCGCGAACTTGGGATCCACGCCCTGCCGCCCATAGCCTGTGGCGAAGACGAACGGAATGCCGCGCGCCGTCAGCAACTCAGCAACCGGATAGCTCGGTTGGCCGTCCAAGTTGACGTCTATTATCGCAAGATCAAACGAACCGGTTTTTGCGATCTGAAGAGCTTCCTCCATGCGGGATACGACGGCGCCGACCTCATGTCCCATATGCGTCAGCATGTCCTCGATCAGCATCGCGACCATGCCTTCATCTTCGACCACCAGAATGCACAGCTTCTTGGCGGGATCGCTCGTCGGCTTCGCCTGAAGGGGCGACTGGGCACCGTGACCACTCATGATAGGGGCGCCTCAATTTCGCAGATGACGCCACTCGGCGGAAACAAGAGCTTTACCTGCGCGCCGAGCTCGCGAGCCAGCGCACGCTCGATGAGGCGAGTCCCAAACCCTCTCCGACTTGGTGTTTCCACGCGTGGGCCCCCCGTCTCTTCCCAGCGCAGGTGCAGCCGAGGCTCCGGGTTCGAACTTGTCACCTGCCACGTAATTTTGATGCGGCCCGCGCCGTTTACCAGCGCGCCGTATTTCGCGGCATTGGTGCAAAGTTCATGGAGTGCCATGGAGAGCGAAAGCGCCACTTTGGGGCGTAATAGGAGCGGCGGTCCGGTGATTTCAAAGCGCTCTGCCGGTTCCGCGCAGATGGGCGCGATCGTCCCCTCGACGAGTTCCTGGAGCTCCGCTCCTTCCCAGCTTTCCCGTGTAAGAGCGTCATGCGCCCTCGACAGGGCGACCAGCCTGCTTTCGAATTGCTGGAGGCTCGCACCATGGTCGCCACGGAATGTCTGCGCAGCGATCGACTGAACCGTAGCCAGCGTGTTTTTCACGCGATGGTTCAACTCGTTGACCAGCAGCTGACGGCGCTCTTCCTGCCGCCGTCGCTCGGTTATATCGCGCGCGATCTTGGAGGCGCCGACGATCTTACCCTCGGCGTTCTTCAGCGGCGAGACGGTCAACGAGATATCGAGCAGGCTGCCATCCTTGCGCATCCGGACCGTCTCATAGTGGTCGATGCGCTCACCGCGCCGGATGCGGTCGAGAATTCCGGGTTCCTCGTCCTGCCGAGCGGGTGGCAGCAGAATGTTCACCGGCCTGCCGATGACCTCATGCGCCTCGTATCCGAAGAGGTGTTCGGCGCCCTTGTTCCAAGTCTGAATGACCCCGAGGGTATTCTTGCTGACGATAGCGTCGTCCGAGAACTCGACGATCGCCGCGAGCCGCTGCGCATAGTCTTCGGCTTTCCTTCGATCGGTGATGTCCAGCAGCATGTTGACGGCGCCGACCAACGTCCCGGCCTCGTCGAACAGCGGGGTTGGGTAAGGGACGAACGGCACGCGAGTTCCGTCAGGCCGCTCGGCGATGGCTTCCACGCCTCGGATCGGCCGCTTTTCCTTGAGCGCTATCGCCATGGGACATTGATCATGCGGCAAAGGGCTGCCATCGGACCGGTAAAGCTTCCACGTGACGCACCATTTGTCGGTTCCCAGCTCCGGCCGGCGCCCGGACATTTCGACCGCCGCCTGATTGTAGAAGGTGATGCGGCCTTCGGCGTCGGTCGCGTAAATGGCGGTAGGAAGCGCCTCCAGCACTTCACGTAGCCGCCGCTCGCTCTCGCGAACGGCGTCCCCACGGCGCTTCCGCTCCGTCTCCCTGCGAGCCGTGACGTCATGAAAACAGTTGATGGCCCCGATGATTTCGCCGGTCTCATCTCTGATCGGATCGATATTGACCCGCGTGTGGATGCGGCGTCCGGATGGTTGCTCGATGACAACCTCCATCTCTCGGTGCGATCGGCCGGTATGGATCGCGTCAGCCATCGGCGTATCCCGATGCACTAATGGACGCCCATCGGGCCAGAATAACCGGTATGAGCCGCAATAGAGCTCGCCAGGGTCGCCAATCCGAGGTTCCCGCCCCCAGATTTCGGCCGCCTTGCGATTATACCGCGTGATCCGACCTTCCGCGTCGCAAGCATAAACGGCGGCCGGCAGCAGATCCAAGATCGTCTGATCGACCGGGAGAGCCGGGGCTCTCATGATCGGGATTTTCTCAGCCAGTGATCCCGCCGCCATTCCAAGCCTCCCCTATCGCACGCAGTGCTTGGCGGCTTTCTCGCCATGCCGCCCGGCCTGTGCTCCCTTCGCGGTTACCGCGCACTATGCCAACGGAGGATGCGGACCTCCGCCGACGGCGGGCGTGAGCGCTGGCCCGGGCAACTACAAACATGTGAAAACACGACAAGTTCCTAGGCGGCCGAAAGCCTCGTCCTCTGCGCGGATTGCGCACTCGAACGGTTGCCCCATGGGCCGGCGAGGGGGAAGTGGCGCCTCCGCTAGAGGGTATGCGCTCTGTCTGCGCCGTGTTACCGGCCCGCCGGGTTACGGCGAGGGCGGCCGAACGAGCGTGCGGCGGTATCTTTCGGCATCCCAACCGATCAGCTCGGCCTCGTCTTGAGGTCTCAAATACTTGAGCGTCATATGATCGGGGATGCGCTCGAGCACCAAAGCGAGACAGAGCGCCATTTCTTCGGCACCGGCATCGATGTCGCGCCGGACCAGGGCGCCGAGACCGGGCACCAGCAGCAAGGCCGGCGGGAGGTGCTCCCTCGATCGCCAATCGGCGCAGGCCGGCTGGAAGCGGTCGGGTTCGACCACGGTCGCCCCGGGACCGAGGAACACCACATGGTCCGGATAGAGGGACCCTTGGTATGCTCGACATAGGCTGAGCGGATCGATCGCGATCCCATGGACCGCCTCATGGCGCGGCAGGCGGAAGGGGCTTGCATCGGCCAGCGCGCGAAGCCGCGCCGGATCCGGAACGCCGGCCGGCCGCGGGGGGCCGCCGATCCGTCCCTCTATCTCCGCGACGAGCGCGCGCGCCGCCGCCGCCGACGGCGCCCCAACAACGAGCCCGTGATTTTCCAGAACGAGAATGTCGGCCGCGCCATCTTCGAGCGCGCGCGCGACGACCTGGGTCAAGGTCGGGCCGGGCTTGTGATAGGGGATCCAATGCCAGCGGAGGCCGTGAAGCGCGCGGCCGAAGACCGCCTGCCCATCGTCGCGGACGGCGAGTGCTATGGTCGCGACGGAATGGACATGGACGACGACGCGATGCGGCAGCAGCGCATGCAGGCTGGTCTCGATCGACGGGCGAAGCCCGGTCGGGCCGCCATCCCGGTGCGCCGGGCCGACGGGGTCCGCCAACCGTGTCGCGATGCCGCTGCGCAGGACCGCGAGATCGGTGGGCACGAACAGATCCCGCGTCTCGGCATCGGCGAGCCAGGTGCCCGACGCTTTGATCCAGAGCAGGCCGTCCTGCTTGATCGAGATATTGCCGCCGGCCCCCTGGACGAGCAGCGGGTTGCTCCCGATCTCCGCCGACAAAGCGACGATTTCGTTCCGCCATGTCGCCATGCTCGCTTCCTGCTCCTTCACCAGCGGAATGTCGACAGGATGAAATCCGGTGGATCGATCCGCCTGTCCGCCGGGGCCGATACGGGGTTTGGGACGCCGCTCAGCACGCGGATCGTCGCGAGGCCGATGGCCTGGGCGCCGGCGATGTCCGTCTCGGGATTGTCGCCGACCATGACCGTGCGCGCGGGCGCCGTGCCCAGCGCGTCGAGGCAGGCCGCGAAGACCTCCGGCCAAGGCTTGCCGACATATCGAACCCGGCCGCCCAGGCTTTCATAGAGAGCCGCGAGGGCGCCGACGCTGTCGATCAAGCGGCCGCCATCGACCGCGACGCGATCGGGATTGGCGCAGACCATCGGTAGTCCGCGCTCGGCGGCGACCGCGAGGAGCGGGCGGTAGTCGTCGACGCTGCGGGCCGGCGTGTCGATACCGCTCGCCAGCACGAAATCCGCCGCTGCCGGGGACGATGCGCGTTCGAGATCGAGCCCGTCCAATAGGCTGTGATCGTCGCCGCGCGTCACATGCAGGCAGCGCCGCCCCAGGGAGCGCCAGAACGGCTCTGGTCTGTCGCGCAGCGCCTGCCATGTCACCTCGCCCGATGTCACGATGTGGCTGTAGAGCCGTGCCGGAATGCCGAGCCGGATGAGCCTGTTCCGGTTGGTCTCCGCCCTTTTTCCGGAATTGGACAGGATCGCGACCGGCTTTCCGGCCGCGGCGAGCTGCCTGAGCGCGTCCAAGACACCGGCATAAGGCGCGATGCCGTCATGCAGCACGCCGTACTGGTCGAGGATGAAGGCATCGAAGACCGGCGCCACGAGGGCCATGCCGTCAATGGTCTCGGTCATCGTCCGAGCACGCCGCGTCGGGCGAGCAGAGCCGTGCCGTAGGCGGCCTCGAGACTGATCGGCGGCGGCATGGGCACCTTGAGCCGGCCGGCACGGATCTCCGACCAAGCCGCGTTGTCCGCACCGCTGCCGACGGTCCGCACCGTCCGGACGCTCGGTGCGCCCAGTTCGGCGAGCCGCGTATAGGCCCGCCGCTCGACATTGGCGATGCCTTCGAGCAGGCCCTGTAGGAACTGGGCATCGTCCCGCGGCCGAGGGTCGACGGCGGACTCCATGTCGGGTGCATTGATCGGGAAGCGTTCGCCCCGTCCGGGCAGCGGCCAATAATCCAGACCGGTCGGATGGGCGGGATCGAGATGCCTGCTCAATTCGATCATTCTCTCTCTATCGAAATATCTCAACAGGGCGGCCCCGCCCGTGTTGGCGGCGCCACCGGGGAGCCAGAGTTCGCCCAGGCGATGACTGTAGATGCCGTCGGCCGGGGAGAAGATCGGGCGATCGGTCAGCAGCTTGATGACCAGGGTGGAGCCGAGCGACGTGACGCCGTCGCCGGGCTCGTGCGCGCCCGTCGCGAGGAAGGCGGCGACGCCGTCCGTCGTGCCCGCGACCACCGGAATGCCCTCGGGCAGGCCAAGTTCCCGGGCCGCCGACCGGCCGAGCCGTCCGATCGGCGTCCCCGGCGGCACCACTTCCGGCAGAAGCGCCCGCTCCACCCCCAGGGCGTCGAACCAGCCGGGCCAGCGTCGGGCGATCCCGTCATAGCCGAGCTTCAGCACGTTGTTCTCGTCGCTCACCCCAAACCGGCCGGTCAGCCGCCCGGCGAGCCAGTCGGCCTGATGGAGCAGATGCCGCGCCGAGGCCGGTCGTCCCGGCTGCAAATGCAGCAGCTTGGCGAGCGCCGACGTCGGCCCGTGGGCGCCGCTTGCCGATGGGGCGACCGCGGCGATGCGCTCCGCCTGGGCAACCGCCCGCGCATCGTTGTAGAGCAGCGCCGGCCCGAGCGGCGTGCCGGTCCGGTCGGCGAACAGGATCGTGCCGGACGTGCCATCCACCGCGCAGGCCGCGATCTCGGCCCGACCGGCGCGCTCGATCATCTGACCGATCGAGGTCGTGAGGGCGCGCCACCAGTCGGCCGGATCCTGCTCGATCGCCGGGCCGCTCCGCCGTGACGGCGGCAAGGGCGCCGATCCCTGGGCCGCGATGCGCCCCGCCTCGTCGATCGCGATCGCGCGAACGCCGGAGGTGCCGGCGTCGATGCCGACGAAGAGCGGTCGCGTGGGGGGCGTCATGCGCGCAGCATCGGTTCGACCGCCGCGCGACCGAGCCACGCCTCCAGGATCGATCCGGCTTCGGCCGGCAGATGGAGGCCGTGCTTGGTGCGGCGCCACAGGATATCCTCGGCGGTTACCGCCCATTCCTCGTCGACGAGATAGCGGATCTCGGCCTCATAGAGCCGATCGCCCAGCCCGCGACCCAGATCCGCGAGCCGCCGGGCATCGCCGACGACCCGCGCCGCGCGCGTGCCGTAGAGGCGCGCATAGTGCCGGGCGAGATCCGGTGGCAGCCAGGCATGGGCCGCCCGGAAGGCGGCGAGGAACCGGTCGAAATCGGCATCCGCCATATCGCCGCCAGGCAGCGGCTCGTTTGCCGTCCAGGGCGCGCGCAGACCCGGTAGGAACGGTCGCAACCGCTCCAGGGCGTGTTCCGCGAGCTTGCGATAGGTCGTGATCTTGCCGCCGAAGATCGACAGGAGCGGCGCTTCGCCGATCGACCCGTCGATGTCGAACACATAGTCGCGGGTCACGGCCGACGGGTTTTCGGTCGCGTCGTCGTAGAGCGGGCGGATGCCGGAGAAGGCATGGACCACGTCGCCCGGTCCGATCGCCTTGGCGAAATACCGGTTGGCCACGCCGCACAGATAGGCGATCTCGTCCGGCTCGATCGCCACCGCGTCCGGCTCGCCGTCATAGGGGATGTCCGTGGTGCCGATCAGCAGATAGTCCTGCTCGTAGGGATTGACGAAAATGACCCGCCTATCCGGGTTCTGGAGCAGATAGGCCTGCGGACCGGCATAGTGCTTCGGCACCACGATGTGGCTGCCCTTGACGAGCCGCACGCGCTTGCCGGTGTTTTGCCCGGTCACCCGGCTTAGCACCCCATCGACCCAAGGCCCGGCGCCGTTGACCAGGACGCGGGCATGGATCTGCCGGGTCTTGCCCGTGCGATGGTCGAGAAGATCCACCAGCCAGAGCCCGGCCGAGCGGCGGGCTGTCACGCACTCGGTCCGCGGCAGGATGCGGGCGCCGTGCTCGGCCGCGGATTTCGCGTTCAGGATCACGAGCCGGGCATCGTCGACCCAGCAGTCCGAATATTCGAACCCGCGCGCATAATCGGTCTTCAGCGGGGCGCCCTCGGGAGCCCGCGACAGATCGAGCCCGCGTGACGCCGGCAGCCGCCGGCGGCCGCCCAGATGATCATAAAGCAACAGGCCGAGCCGAATCAGCCAGACCGGCCGCTGCGCCCGGTCGTGCGGCAGGACGAAGCGCATGGGCCAGATGATGTGCGGCGCCAGGCGCAGCAGGACTTCGCGCTCGATCAGCGCCTCTCGCACCAGGCGGAATTCGTAATATTCGAGATAGCGCAACCCGCCATGGACCAGCTTGCCGCTGCGCGAGGAGGTGCCCTGGGCGATGTCGTCCTTCTCGCACAGCACGACCGAGAGGCCGCGCCCGGCCGCGTCGCGGGCGATGCCGGCGCCGTTGATGCCGGCACCGACGATCAGCAGATCGACCGGCGCCTCCCGAGCGCTGCCATCCGGTCGGTCTTTGAAGGACGAGCCCGTGTCGGCAGCCATTTCAGGCACCCGCGCGGCTCGCCTTCGGCTGCAGCCCGTAGGATTTGAACTTGTCGATGACGCGACCGATCTCGTCGTCGGGCAGCAGCACGGGGCCGCCGATCTGCAGCGAATAAAAATACTGCTTGGCGAGCGTTTCGAGTTCGACCGCGAGCCACATGGCCTTTTCGAGCGTCGCACCCGTCGCGATCATACCGTGATTGGCCAAGAGACAGCAGGTCCGGCCTTCGAGCGCCTCGATCGCCGCCGCGCTCAGTTCCGCCGTGCCGTAGGTCGCGTAGCGCCCGCACCTCACCGAATTGCCGCCGCTCACCGCGATCATGTAATGCACCGCCGGGATATCGAGGCGCTTGATCGCGAGCACGGACGAAAAGGTCGGATGGGCATGGACGATGGCGCCGACCTCCGGCCGATGCTGGAGGATGTCCCGATGGAAGCGCCATTCGCTCGACGGCGCCAGCGGCCCGTCCCAGCTGCCGTCGAACCGCAGGAAGGGCAGATCATCCGGCTCGAGCGTGCGGTAGGGGACACCGGTCGGCGTGATGATCAAGCCGTCCCGCCAGCGGGCGCTGATGTTGCCCGAGGTGCCTTGATTGAGACCGTTCGCGTTCATCTCCAGGCAATGGGCAATGATGCTTCGGCGCAGGGACAGTTCTTCGTCCATGAGCGGGTTCCTCTTGTCGGTTCAGGCGGGATTGAGCGCGGGCTCGCCCGCGAGATAGCGGCGGACTTCCTCGGCGACCATGTCGGCGGCGCGCCGGACGGTGCGCAGCGAGGCGCCGGCGATGTGCGGCGTGAGGGTGACGTTTCCCAGGCGCAGGAGCGGCGAGGCGGCGTCCGGTGGCTCGCGGTCGAAACATTCGAGTGCCGCGCCGCGGAGCCTGCCGCTCGCCAGCGCGTCGTGGAGCGCGCGATAGTCGACCAACGGTCCACGGGCGGTATTGATGAAATAGGCGCCGGGCTTCATTCGCGCGAAGGCGGCGGCGTCATGCATGCCGGTCGTCTCCGCCGTTACCCGTTGATGACAGGACACGATGTCGGACGAATGGTAGAGCGTCTCGATATCGACCTGTTCCACGCCGTCGGCCGGCGGGATGTCCACATAGGGGTCGCAGACCAGAATCCGGCAGCCGAACGGCCGCAGCAGCGGCGGGATCTTCGAGCCGACATGGCCGTAGCCGATCAGCCCGACGGTCATGTCGCACAATTCCTCGCCGGTCATATCCGCCCGGTAGAGGTCGCCGCGCCATTCGCCACGGCGCAGCGCGTCGTGCCCCGCCGTGATCAGCCGCGTCTGCGCCAGGATGACGCCGATGGTGAATTCCGCGACCGCCGTCGCGTTGCGGCCGGGCGCGTTCACGACCTTGACGCCGCGCTCGGCCGCCGCCCCGACATCGATATTGACCGGGCCGCCGCGCGACACGGCGATGAGCTTCAGATAGGGCGCCCGATCGAGCATGGCGGCCGTGACGGGTGCCACATGGTTGACCAGGATCTCCGCCTCGGCGAGGAGCGGCGCCAGAGCCTCCGGATCCCCGACGCATTCGCGCAGGCCATAGGCATGGACCATCGGCTCGTCGGGCCAGGGCAGCTCATGAGCGGTGATGGCGAGATCCGCGTCGAGCCGCCGCAGGGCTTCGCTGAAGATCTCCGGTTTCATGAAGCGGTCGCCGAAGACCGCGATCTTGAGCGCTGTCATGCCACGATATCCTCCTGCTGGGCGGGGATCGCGAAACCGTCCGCGCCGACGCCGGGATGACAAGCGCTTGGGCCGAAGGCCTCGCTGAGGTGTCTGGCGCGTTCGAGCCCCCGCCAGACGCCGGTCATCGACCGATAGCCGGCCCGGTAGCTCGGATAGAGACTTTGATAGATCGCGCGGAGGGCGTCGTCCGGCTCCTCGATCGCGCCGAAGGTCGGGCGGACCCAGTGCTCGCAGGCCTCCGCCAGGTCCTTGAAATGGCCGAGCGAGACGGTCGCCATCATTGCGGCGCCCGCGGCGCCGGTCTCCGCCCGCTCGATCGTGCGGATCGGCCGCCCGAGCACGCTTGCCAGGATCCGGCGACAGAGGGCGCTGCGCGCGGCGCCGCCCGACAGGCGGATCTCGGCCGGCGCGCCGCCGAGCGCGTCGTAGCAATCCCGCGCGGCGAAGGCCAAGCCTTCGTAGACCGCGCGCATCAGCTCGAAGGCCGAGGTCTTGCTGCTCAACCCCAGGAATTGTGCCCGCGCCAGCGGCTCGACGAACGGGCCGCGTTCGCCCGTGGCGCAGATGAATGGGTGATAGAGCAGCGCCCCTGGTGCGGCCTCGGCCGCTCGTCGTTCGAGCGTCGCGAGCAGAGGGGCGGGGTCGGGCCGGCCGGCGCCGCTCGCTTCGACGAGGTCGGACGCCATCGCGACGAACCAGTCGATGTTGAGGGTCGCCGCCATGTTGGACTGAATGGCGGCGGCATGGCCCGGAACCATGAAGGGCATGGTATAGCCGACCTGATCGCCCAACGGCACGGCGGCGGTCGGACAGAGACGCATGTGCATGCCGGTGCTGCCGAGGATCGTGACGCCGACATCGCGGCCTGGATCGTAAAGGCCGGCGCCGAGCGCCGTGCATAGGACGTCGACCGACCCCAGAACGATCGGCGTTCCGGCCCGCAAGCCGGTTTCGGCCGCCGCCGCCGCGACGAGCGGGGCGTGATGCCGCGTGCCGTCGACGATCTCGGGCAGCAGGCGCTTCGCGCTGGTTATCCCCAAGAGTTCGAGGATCGCGTCGTCGTAGCGGCCGGTCCGGAAATCGCCATAGGTGAAGATCCCTTCGGCCGGATCGGTCGCGCGCTCGCCGGTCATGCGGTGATAGAGCCAGTCCTTGCAGTGCAGCGCGGTCGCGGCTCGCTCGAGCAGATCCGGCCGGTTGCGCAGATGCCACGCGATTTGCCCGCTTTGCAGCGACGGATTGAGGCCGGTGCCGGTGATCCGGTAGACGGCGGGTCCGGTCTCGTCGCCACGCCACGCCCGGACGATCTCGCCGGACCGGCCGTCGAGCCACAGCCAGGCCGGTGCCACGGGCGCGCCGGACCGGTCGAGCAGCCAGGTGCCGTCGCCCTGACCCGTCACGGCGAGCGCCGCCGTCCGCTGGGCGAGGTCGGGCACGCGCTCTGCGAGCGCCCGCAGGGTGCGCGCGGCCGATGTCCAGGTCCCGGCGATATCCTGTTCGGCGACGGCGCCCGGCCGGAACGCGACCTGGTTCTTGACGGCGGCCGTCGCGATGTCGCGGCCGTCGAGGGTAAAGGCGACGGCCTTGACGACGGAGGTGCCGGAATCGAGGCCGATGACGAGATCACGCGGCATGGCGGGCCGCCTCGGCGATGCTGCCGCCATGGATCAGGGCGCGGCCTGTTTCCCGATCGAACGCGTGAAGCGCCTCCGGGCGGAGCGCCAGCGTCACGGCGCCGTCCTCGGCAAGGGCGATGCGGCCGTCCGTGACGGCGATCAGGAACAGCCCACCCGCCTCGATGCCGACATGGCTCTGGTCGCCCAGCCATTCGTTCGATACGACCCGGCCCCGGATGGTCAACGAGGCCGGCGCGCCGGCACCCTGCCGCCGGTCATCCACGGCCAAGCTCGCCGATTGCGGCCGGAAGCCGATGGTGATGCGCCGGCCGGCCTCCAGCATCCGCTCGATCGTCTTCCCGGCGGGGGCGGATGGGAGCATCAGCTCGAAGGCCGTCCGTCCGTCCCGGTCGAGTGCCGCGAGCGCCAGCCGACCGTCCCGTCGCAGCACCTCGGCCTCGATGAGGTTCATCGGCGGCTCGCCGACGAAGCCTGCCACGAACAGGTTGACCGGCCGGTCGAGCAGATCGGCGCTCGTGCCGAACTGCTGAAGCGCGCCCTGGTCCATGACCGCGATGCGGTCGGCGAGCGCGATCGCCTCGGTCTGGTCATGGGTGACGAAAACCGTCGTCATGCGATGCCGCCGCAGCCAATCCTTGATGCGCACGCGCAGCACGGCGCGCAGCTGCGGTTCGAGCTGCGACATCGGTTCATCCAGCAGGTAGACATCGGCTTGACGGACCAGGGCGCGGGCCAGGCTGACCCGTTGCTGCTGGCCGCCCGATATGGCGGAGGGATAGTGTTCGAGGATGTCTCCGATCTCGAGCAGCCGGGCGATCTCCGCGACCTTCCTGCCGACCTCGGCCTTGGCGAAGCGCCGCTTCAGGCCGAACGCGATGTTCTCGGCGACGGTGAGCGGCGGGTAGAGCGAATAGCCCTCGAACGCCATGGCGACGTTGCGCGCCGCCACCGGCAGGAGATTGACCGGGCGGTCGCCAATCCGGACCGTGCCCTCGCTGATCCGCTCGAAGCCCGCGATCATGCGCAAGGTCGAAGTCTTGCCGCAGCCGGACGAACCCAACAGACCGATGATCTCGCCATCGGCGATGGCGAGATCGACGTCGCCGACGGCACGCAGCTTGCCAAATGTCTTGCCGAGCTTTTCGAGGGTGAGGCTCGCCATGATCGTCTTCCCTCTCAGAGTGCGGTGCCGGTCGCGGCGTCGAACAGCACCGCCCGCCCCAAATCGAAGCGGGCCCAAAGCGTTTCGGCGGCGGGTGGGTTCGTGGTGCTGGCGATGAGTTCGCCGCCGTCGGCGCCGGCAAGCAGCAGTGCGGTTCGTACGCTGAAGGGCGTCGTGGCGCGGAGCCTGAAGGGTGCCGTGCCGTCGATCGGCTCGCTCGACAATTCGACGTCCTCCGGACGGATGCCGACGAGGCAATCCCAGCCAGAGGCGGCCGGCACCGGTCGATGCCGCAGCGCCAGGGTCTGGCCGAACAGCCGGACCGTGGCGCCGCCGCCCGATGCCTCGACGCGGGCCGGCAGCAGATTGATCGGCGGATCGCCGAACAGGCGGGCGACACGCTGATCGGCCGGGTGATTGTAGATCTCGGCGGGGGTACCGAGCTGGCGCAGGCGATGGTCGAGCAGGATCGCGATCCTGTCGCCGAGCGCCATCGCCTCCCGATAATCCTGGGTGACGTAGAGCGCCGTCGAGCCGAAGCGCTTGAACAGCCGCGGCAGTTCGAGCCGCATCTCGTAGCGCAGCTTCGCGTCGACATTGCGCAAGGGATCGTCGAGCAACAGCACGGCCGGTGCGCGGACCAGGCTGCGCGCGAGCGCCGTCCGCTGTTTCTGGCCGTTGGACAGCGCGCGCGGCAGATGGTCCAGCACATGGTCGATGCGCAGCAGGCTCGCAATCTCGCCGACCCGGCGTTTCATCTGCGTCTCGTCCAGCTGTCGGGCACGCAGCGGGCTCGCGATGTTCTCGAACGCGGTAAGATGGGGGTAGAGCGCGAAATTCTGGAACGCCATGGCGACCTCGCGCCGCTCCGGCGGTACGCCCAGAAGACTGGCACCACCGATCCTGATGTCGCCCCGATCGGGCTCCATGATCCCGGCGAGCAGCCGCAGCAGCACCGTCTTGCCGACGCCCGAGGGGCCGAAGACGGCGAGCGTCTCGCCCCGCTCGATCGCCAGCGACACGCCATCAAGCGCCGGCTTGCTGCCGAAGGATTTCGCGATGTCGTCGAGTTCGATGAAAGCCATGGTCGCCCGCCCTAACCTTTGACCGCGCCGAGCGACAGACCTTCGACCAGATAGCGCTGGGTATAGAGCGCCAGCACCAGGGTCGGCAGGATCGACAGCACCAGGGCGGCGGCGATCTGGCCGTAATGGATGCCCGATGCCGTGATGAAGGCTAGGGCGCCGACCGTCACCGGCTGCACCGCGCTCGATCCGAGGATCAGAGCGAAGATGAAATTGTTCCAGGCGAAGATGAAGGCGAGCAGGGCTGCCGCCGCGATGCCCGGCCGCGCCAGCGGGATGGCGATGCGCCAGAAGGTCTTGAACCAGGAATGCCCGTCGAGCCGGTAGGCCGCCTCGATATCCTCGCTCGCGTCCTCGAAATAGCCGCGCACGATCCACAGGATGAGCGGCAGGGTGATGAGCTGATAGACCCAGATGAGGCCGCCATAGGTGTCGTAGAGGCCGAGGTCCTGGAAATAGATCTGCAGCGGCAGCAGCACGAGGAGTGGGGGCGCGAAGCGGAAGGACAGGAGCGTGAAGGCGATATTCTCGCCCAGCCGGAACTTGAACCGGGCGAAGGCATAGGCGGCGGGCACGCCCAGGAGCAGGGAGACGATGACCGAGCCGGCCGCGAGCAGCAGGCTGTTGCCCAGGTTGCGCATGTAGTCGACGTCGAGCGTACCGGTTCCGGTTTCGAGATGACCGGAAATCAGGGCCGCGTAGTTCTGCAAGGTCGGCTTGAAGAACAGGCTGGGCGGGCTCGAGAAGATCGCCTGGTCGGTCATGAACGACATGAGCACGACCCAGAAGATCGGGAACAGGAAGAACAGCCCGACAAGCAGCAACAGGAACGGGCGCAGGAGGCGAAAGGGCGACATGGATCGTGGCTCCTTACGGCTCAGGCCAGCGCGCGAGCGCGGGCACGCAGCGCCAACCAACGGTTGATGAAGAGATTGCTCAGCGCGAAGGTGATCGCCCAAAGCACCATCAGGATGGCGGCCGAGCGGCCGATATTGGTGAAGGTGAAGGCCTGCAGATAGGCCTGAACCTGGAACACCATGAGCCGGTCGCCGGGGCCACCCTGGGTCATGGCGTAAATGATGTCGAACTGCTGAATGCTGTCGAGCATTCGGAACAGGACCGCCGTCAGGATATAGGGCAGCAGCATGGGCAGGGTGATGCGGAAGAAGACGAACCAGCCCGGCACGCCATCGACCTCCGCCGCCTCGAAAGGCTGGCGGGGCAGGGCGCGCAGACCCGCCAGGAGCAGGATCGTAATGAACGGGGTATAGACCCAGACATCGACCAGAACGACGGTCGCGAGCGCGCTGCCGGGCGCCGAGGACCAACCGAAATGGTGAATGCCGATCAGCGTCAGCAGGTAATTGAGGATGCCGAAGCTCGGATTCGTCATCAGCTTCCACATCAGGGCGGCGATCGCCGGCGCCACCATCAGCGGGAGGATAAGCGCCACGTTCATGAAATTATTGACCGCGCTCCGCCGCTGTAGGAGCAAGGCGATGCCGAGGCCGAGCAGCAGTTCGATGACGACCGTCAGCACCGCATAGGCGAGCGATACGGCGACCATCTGCCAGAATTGCGCGTCGCTGAGGAACGCCACGTAGTTGCCGAACCAGATGAAACGGCGCGCCGCCGGGATCGCCAGGTTGTACCGCTGCAACGAGTAGATCGCCGCCGTGACGAAGGGGATGAAGATCCCCACCGTCACAAGCAGCGAGGGCAGGCTCAGGAGATAGGGCAGCAGCGCGGCACCGCGGAGCTTGCGGTGCCGGGGGCTGCTGGATGTGAGCGCCACGATGGTCATGGGACCGGATCTCCTCAGTTCCGTCAGTCGGCGATGCCGGCGTTCTTCAACTGGCCGTCGATCGATAGGGCGAGTTGATCCAATCCTTCGTCGACGGGAACCTCGTTCGCGAACATCTTCTGCAGCGCCGCCGCCCAGTCGGTGGTCAGGTTGAAAAACAGCGGCTGCGGCGTGAAGTAGATCTTCGCATTCGGTGCCGACGCCTGATACTGCTCCAGATATCCGGGGTACTTGGCCTTGAGCCGGCCCTGGAAATCCGCGTTGTCCCAGACCGACTGGCGCACGGGATTGACTTGGTCGGCCTTGGTCGCTCCGAACGTGCAGTGGTCGGTGCCGCTCGCCCATTGGATGAAGTTCCAGGCGGCCGGCTTGTTGCGCGAGAAGTTGCTGATCGCGAGCGACCAGATCCAGACATTGGGCGTTGGTGCCGTGCCGGCCGGGTTGGCGGCGAAAGCCTGGAAGGCGATATTGCCCGCCTCTTTCGTGCCGTTCTGCTGGAAATAGCCGAGGATGTCGGCATCGAAGATCATCCCCGAAGTGCCGGCGCCCAGATCGTTGCCGACCTCGTACCAGGTATAGTTCGTCCAATTGCGGGGGCCGGACTTGCGAATCATGTCGATCCACATCCGGGTGAATTCCTTGGCGGGTTTGGAATTCATCGCCGCCTTCAGCTTGCCGTCGGTGACCGTGAAATCCGTGCCGCCATAATTGACCAAGCCGGAGAGATAGCCCGGATGGATCGTCGCCCAGCTGCGGCTGCCGCGCACGCCGATGCCATAGGGACCCTTGCCATCCTTGACGATGCGTTCGGCGACTTCCAGCAGGTCGGGCAAGTGCTTCGGCGGCTGGAGCTTCAGCTGGTCGAAGATGCGCCGGTTGTAGGAAACGCTGTTGAGTTCGAAGCCCCAGGGCACCGCCCATTGCTTGGAGCCCGCGGCGCCGAGCGGGGCGCCCGGCACGCCGCTCCAGGCCGTGGAGGCGCGCAGGTTCGGCAGTATGTCGTCCCATTTATAGGTTTGCGCGGTGGCTCCCGGATCCTTCAGGAATTCGTTGACGTCGACCAGCCAGCCGGCCGGCCCATATTGCCAGGTCTGATAGGCGCCGGTCATGAACGCGTCGTATTGCGTGGAACGGGAGGAGAGCGCCGCCGTCACCTTGTCGAAATAGACGTCCTCCGGAAACACGTCGTAGGTGACGGTCATGCCGGTCAGTTGTTTGAAATTCTCAAGATCGGCGATCATCGCATCCGTGTAGGGATGCTTGTTGAGCAAGAGCTTGATGCCGGTGCCCTTGTATTTCTGCCAATTGAAATCGGTCGCGGCGAGCGCCCGCGTACCCGACAGGTTCAGCAAAATCCCCGCGGCCGTGCCGCCGAGGCCGAGTTGTACCGCCCGTTTCACGAGATCGCGCCGGCCGATATCCTGCCGGATATAGGAATCGAAGAGATCGGTCTCCCGCTGTGACATGACTTCCTCCCGTTTTTCACGTGGCGCCGGTCATCGAGGACGGCTTGTTATTGTCATGTTCTTTTGGCGTCAGGTGCTCCGCGGCGCCGAGGCGCCGGGTCTTCGATCAGATCGCCAGTGCCGGGCGGCGATCGGCCTCGGTGAGGATCGCGACGGCGGCCGCCTCGTCGGTGATGAGCCCGGTGATCACGCCCGTCCGGAGTGCCGCCAGGATGGCACTCGCCTTGACGACTCCCCCGGCTACCGCGATGACCTGGCGTCCCCGCAATTCCTCAAGGCCGAGCCCGAGCGCGCGCTCGTTGATCTCGGCGTTGATGACCCTGCCGTCGGCGCCGATGAAGTTGCCGATCACGTCGCCGACCGCGGCGGCGCGGCGCAGCTCGTGATATTCCGCCTCGGTGATGAGGCCGCTGCGGCGAAGATGGGTCGAGGGGGTGAGTTCGCCGATGCTGACGACATAGAGGTCGGCCTGACGCGCGAGCGCCAGCACGTCCCGCACGCTTTTCTGCCCCGCCAGCACTTTGGCGTCGGCCACATTATCGGTGATGAAGGGGACCGGCAGGAAATAGGCCTCGCCCCCCGTCCGGTCGGCCAGCCGATGGACCACGTCGAACGGGTTGGCCGCCGCCTTGCGGGTCAGGCTGCCGATCAGCGAGACGAAGCGGGCGGACGGCCGGGCGATGCGCGGCATGCGCTCGGCCAGGGCCGCCAGCGTGCGGCCCCAACCGATGCCGATCACCGACGAGGCATCCCGTTCCAGGAAATGGTGCAGGAAACGGGCGCCCGCCATGCCAAGCGCCGGCAGGGATTCGGCAATGCCGGTATCGTCGCCCCTGCCGAGCGTTGGGACGATGGTGGCCGATTTGAGCTCGAAGCGGTCGGCGAGCCTGTCTTCAAGTGCCACGCAGGCGGCCGGTTGGCCTTCGATCAGGACGGTGACGAGACCAGCCTCGTGGGCGCCGGCGATGAGGCGGTGGGCTTTGATGCGCGACACGGACAGCCGGTCGGCGATCTCGGCCTGGGTCAGGCCGGCGACATAGGACAGCCATGCCGCCTTGATGGCCAGATCGCGCTCGGCAGCATCCATGTCAAACCGCCTTTCGTTCGTGCTTTTTTTCCGAACTGAAATTTTTTTCAAGTTAAGGCGAGCGTCTCGGTCCGTCAAGACGCTTTTGGCGGCCTGCCCGATTGACCGCGAATAACTCGCTATGCGAATATATGATGTAATATTCCGCCAAGTTTTCGGAGAGTGTGAATGGCCCGGTCCGACGATGAAGGCTTTGAAAATGTAAAGGACCGCCAGTTCGTCGTGGCCCTCGCTCGCGGCCTCGACATTCTTCGCTGCTTTACCCCGGCAACGCCCGAACTCGGGACAAGTCAGATCGCGAGGATGGTCAGGCTACCGCAGCCGACGGTTTGGCGGCTCTGTCACACGCTCCTGGAGCTTGGCTATCTGGTTGCCATTCCCTCGCGCCAAACCATGCGTCCGGGCATTCCGTTGCTCGCCCTGGGCCAGGCGGTATTGTCGGGCCAGCCGATCGGCGAGCTGGCCTTACCGCACATGCAGGCGATTGCAAGCCGCCACGAGGGGGCGGTGTCGCTCGGGGCTCGGGACGGCATCAGGATGATCTATCTGCAAAGATGCCAGGGGTCGGCCATCGTATTCGCCGAGCTCAGGATCGGTTCGCATGTTCCCATGGCAACCTCTGCGACGGGCTGGGCCTATCTGGCCGGTCTGGGAAAAGCGGAACGAAAAGCCGTGCTGGCTGAACTCCGCGCCGATCTCGGTGACCAATGGCCGAAGGTCGAGGAGCGCCTGCTACCGGCCCTGGATGATTACGAACAGACCGGCTATGTCATCAACAAGGGATCCCTGCACGCGCAGATCAACAGCGTGGCCGTGCCGGTCAAATCACCGGATGGATCAGCCTTGTTGGCGCTCAGCTCCGGGGGCATCGCGCCGGTTTTCACGTCGGAACGGCTCGGCGCCATCGGGGTTGAATTGAAGGGCCTGGCCGCGAAGCTAGCGCCCCTTCTAACGCTCCAAAACATCGGTTGAGGCCATAAAAGCTGCGTGGAACTCGTCCATAGACCGCGCTTGTCAAGCAGCGCTGACATGCAAAACAATCGCGACAGAGATCGTATTTGGGCGGTTCGCCCCCCGTGAGGCGAGCCCTAGCGCCGGTGTGATCGATAGCCGGTCGCTGGAGGCCAATGGCAGGCGGGGTAAGTTTTTTGTGTCCGCTGGCGCCCGGGTCTATCGCCGCGTTCGCGGTTCTGGTTCATTCCGAGAAGGGCCGCATGGTCCTGCCCGCGATACCGCCAGCGAGACGGGGGAGGGATCGTGGGTGATCCGATGGACGGCGAGGCGGGCGTGACGATGGTATTCCAGAACGAGTCCACGCAGGATCAGTCCAAACAGTCGACCCTCACGGCGTTCGGCATCGGCCAGCCGGTCACGCGCAAAGAGGATCCGCAATTGCTGCGGGGCGCCGGTCGCTATACCGATGATGTGACGGTGGCCGGACAGGCCTTCGCCGCGATGGTCCGCAGCCCTTATGCCCATGGAACGCTAAACGGCGTCGATGCCGCCGAGGCGCTGGTCATGCCCGGGGTGCTGGCGGTCTATACCGGGGCGGAACTCGTCGCCGCCGGTCTCGGGCCGATCAAATGTCCGGTCATGATGCAGGGGCGGGATGGCAAGCCGATGCAGGCGCCGCTCCGGCCGGCGCTGCCGCTCGATCGGGTGCGGTTCGCCGGCGAGGCGGTCGCCTGCGTCGTCGCGGAAACCGCGATGCAGGCCAAGGACGCGGCCGAGCGGGTGGCGCTGGATATCGAGCCGCTGCCGGCGGTGACCGATGCGCGCGCGGCCGCCGAGCCCGGTGCGCCGCGGCTTCACGAGGCGGCGCCGGGCAATGTGTCGCTCGATTTCCATTACGGCGACACCGCCGCGGTGGCCGCCGCCTTCGCCGCCGCCGCCCATGTCACGCGCCTCGATCTCGTCAACAACCGCGTCGTGGTCAATCCGCTGGAGCCGCGCTCGGCGATCGCCCGCTATCTCGCCGAGGAGGACCGGTGGATCCTCCATGTCGGCTGCCAAGGCGTGTTCGGGTTGCGCAACGCGATCGCCAAGGACGTGCTGCAGGTCGAGCCGGCCAAGCTGCGGGTACTGACCGGCCATGTCGGCGGCTCGTTCGGCATGAAGGCCTCCGTCTACCCCGAATATGTCTGCGTGCTGCATGCCGCGAGGGCGCTCGGCCGCGCGGTGAAGTGGACCGACGAGCGGTCGGAGAGCTTCATGTCGGACCATCACGGCCGCGGTCATGAACAATCGGCCGAGCTGGCGCTCGATGCCGAGGGCCGCTTCCTCGCGGTGCGGCTGACCGGGTTCGGCAATGCCGGCGCCTATGCCAATCCGCCGATCCCGATCACGATGAACGCGGTCAAGAACATCGTCGGCGTCTATCGCACGCCGCTGGTGGAGGTTTCGACCAAGAACATCTTCACCAACACCACGCCGATCGGCGCCTATCGCGGCGCCGGCCGTCCGGAAGGCAATTACTACATCGAGCGGCTAATCGATACCGCCGCCGCTGAGATGGGGATCGATCGGGTCGACCTGCGCCGCCGCAACCATATCGCGCCCGGCGCCATGCCCTATCAGGCGCCCTCCGGCATGACATACGATTCCGGCGAATTCCCCGCGGTGCTCGACAAGGCGCTGGCGCTCGGCGATTGGACGGGGTTCGAGAGCCGCCGGCGGGCGAGCGCCGTCAAGGGCCGGCTGCGCGGCCGCGGCATCGGCAGTTATCTCGAGGTGAATGCCCCGCCCTCCACCGAAATGGGCGGCATCCGCTTCGAGGAAGACGGCGGCATCACCCTGGTGACCGGGACGCTGGATTACGGCCAGGGCCACGCCGCGACCTTCGCTCAGATCCTGGTGGAGCGGTTGGGCCTGCCCTTCGGTGAGATCCAGCTGCTGCAGGGCGACAGCGACCAGCTCATCGCCGGCGGCGGCACCGGCGGCTCACGCTCCACCATTGCCAGCGGCACGGCGCTGCTTCAGGCGGCGGATCAGGTGGTCGAGCGCGGCCGGCAGGTGGCCGCCTTCATGCTGGAAGCGGCGGTGGTCGACATCGACTTCGTCAAGGGCCAGTTCGGCGTCGTCGGTACCGACCGGCGCATCGGCCTGGTGGACCTCGCGCAGCGGGTGCGCCGCTTCGCCGCCGCCGGCAAGCTGCCGCCGGAAGTACCGCCATCCCTGGATGTGGAGCTCATCTCCGCCGATCCGCCCTCCGCTTTCCCCAATGGCTGCCACGTGGCCGAGGTGGAGGTCGATCCCGAGACCGGCACCGTCGAGGTCGTCGGCTATGCCATGGTCAATGATTTCGGCACGGTCATCAATCCGCTGCTGGTCGAAGGTCAGCTGCATGGCGGCGTCGTCCAGGGCATCGGCCAGGCGCTGTTGGAGCGCACGGTCTATGACGACCAGGGGCAGCTCCTGACGGGGTCCTTCATGGACTACGCCATGCCGCGGGCCAGCGATGCGCCGCCCTTCCGCTTCGCCAGCCATCCCGTGCCGGCCACCACCAACCCGCTCGGCGCCAAGGGCTGCGGCGAGGCGGGCTGCGCCGGCGCTCTGCCGGCGGTGATGAACGCGCTGGTGGATGCGTTAAGCGCCCATGGCATTCGGCACATCGACATGCCGGCGACCCCGGAACGGGTCTGGCAGGCGATCCAGGACGCAGACGCCGCCCGCTGAGACCCAGCTAGGACCGGGCGCGGCCGGCCGCGCGTCAGAAGGCGAGTTGCACCTTCATCGCGCGGGTCCGATCGGCCGCCAGATCGAAGGCCCGCACGGCCTCGGCCAGCGGGACGATCTCCGTCAGCAGGGGGGACACGTCGATCGCGCCGGCGGCTAGGAAGTCCACCGCCCAGGCGAATTCCTCGTGGAAGCGGAACGTCCCCCGCAGGCTGATTTCCTTGGACACCAGCAGGTTCACCGGCAGCGTCATATCGCCGCCGCCCAGTCCCAGCTGGACGATCACGCCGGCCGGGCGCGTGACCTCCAACGCGCCGGCCAGGGCGATGCCGCTGCCGGAGGCTTCGAAGACCGTGTCGAAATATCCCTTATCCGCCTTGAAACGGGTCAATGCCTCCGGGTCGCTCGCGGTATTGAGCGCGGTATCGGCGCCGATACCGCGCGCCACGGCCAGGGGCGCGTCGGTGATGTCGGTCGCGACGACCTCCCGCGCGCCTGCCTGACGCGCCACCAGGATGGCCAGCGCGCCGATGGGGCCGGTGCCGGTCACGAGCACGCGCTTGCCCAGCAACGACCCGGCCTGCCGCGCCGCATGCAGGCACACCGAGAGCGGTTCGGCGAAGGCCGCGATCTCCAGCGTCAGCCCAGGGGGGATCGGCACCGCCTGGGCCTCGCCGCACACCAATACCTCGCGGAACCCGCCCTGCACGTGCGGCATGCGCATGGCGCTGCCGTAGAAGCGCATGTCCAGGCAATGGTTCGCCCTGCCTTCCAGGCAGAAGCGGCAATGGCCGCAGGGCTGGCTGGGGTTCACCGCCACGCGGTCGCCAGCCCGGATGCGCGTCACCTCGGCTCCCACCTCCATCACCTCGCCGGCGATCTCGTGGCCCAGGATCATAGGCTGTCGCAGGCGTACCGCCCCGAAGCCGCCATGCAGGTAGTAGTGCAGGTCGGACCCGCAGATGCCGCCGGCCCGGATGCGGACCTTCACGTCCCGTGGCCCCATCGCGGGGATGTCCGCTTCCTCGATCCGCAGATCGCGGGGGGCATGGATGATGGCGGCTTTCATGGGGTTGCTCCGTTGGCGAGAGGCGGGGTTGGCATCGCGCGGCGCGTTCAGCCCGCCGCGAGCATTGCCAGGTTGCAGTCGAACAGCGCCGGGTCGATCCCCCGGCCCAGCCCGTCGAACATGCTGTCGCTGAAGGCGATCAGCCGGTCGGACGCGGTCACGGCGTCCCTGACCCGGTTGGCCGCGACGGCGTCGAGGATGGCCAAATGGCACTCCAGCGTCCGGCCGAGGCCTTCGTCGGGGCATACCCAGCTGTGATAGATCCAGCCGATCCGGCGGAAGATCGTGTGCAGCGGCCGCAGCGTATGCTCCAGGAACGCCTCGCCCGCCGCGGCGATGAACAGCTGGTCGATGCGCCGGTCCAATTGGTTGAACTCGCCGATCGTCATGCTGCCCGCCTTGTCGCGCAGCACGCCACTGATGTGCAGCAGCTGATTGCGATGGGAGGCGCCGGCCCGCTCCGTGGCAAGCCGCACCACGAAGCGCTCCATATCCCGCCGCAGCCGCAGCAAGGTGCGTTCACGGGCGAGGTCGACGGGGGTGATCTGCAGGCCGTGACGGGGGCGGACGACGATGAGGGTATCCGCCGCGAGACGGCTGACGGCCTGATGGATGGGCGTGCGGCCGACACCGGTCTTTTCCTGAAGGTCCTGGATGGAGAGGAAGGCGCCTGGGCGCAGCGCGCAGGTGACGATCATCTCCTCCAGCCGGTCATAGGCGAGGCCGGACAGGTTCGCGCGGTTGGCGCGGCGCGGCTTGTCCGCCGGCGCTGCGATCAGATGAGGTCGTGTTTTCGGCCGTGTCGTCATCCCGTTCCCGCCGGCTGCGTCCCGCTGCGACGCTAAGCGAAGAATCCAAAACGCGGAAGGGAAATCATATTGTGATATTTCACAGTAGCCGCTAGCGTGCTGCCTGCCGTGCGGATGTTCCCGACTGGGGGACGTCCGCGTCGCCAATGAGGACAGGGGGAGGGTGCCGGTGAAGATAGTCTCGATCGAGACCTTGCGGACCGCCGAGTTCGCGAACGTCATTTGGGTCCGCGTCCACACCGATGCCGGGGTGATCGGGCTGGGCGAGACGTTCTACGGCACCGGCGCCGTGGAGGCGCATATCCACGACACGTTGGCCGGGCGCCTGCTCGGCCGCGACCCGCTGCATATCGAGGCGATCCACCGCGACATGCTGAACCTGCCGATGGCGCAGTCCAGCACGGGGGTGGAGTACCGCGCGGCCTCGGCGGTGGACATCGCGCTGTGGGATGTGTTCGGCAAGGTGTGCAATCAGCCGGTGCACCAGATGCTTGGCGGGCTTTGCCGCCCGAAGCAGCGCATTTACAATACCTGCGCCGGCTACGGCTATGTGCGCTCCACCAACATCAAGCCGGTGTCCAACTGGAACCGCGACGATGTCGGCGGACCCTATGAAGACCTGAACGGCTTCATGACCCGGGCGGACGCGGTGGCGGAAAGCTTGCTCGAATCCGGCATCACCGCCATGAAGATCTGGCCGTTCGATCCGGCGGCCATGGAAAACGACGGCATGTCCATCACGCCGACCCAGCTGAAAGCGGCGCTGGAGCCGTTCGAGAAGATCCGCCGCGCCGTCGGCGACAAGATGGAGATCATGGTGGAGTTCCACTCGCTGTGGAACCTGCCGATGGCCAAGAAGCTGGCGAAGGCGCTCGAACCCTACAACCCGACTTGGTTCGAGGACCCGATCCGCATGAATTCGCCCCAGGCGCTGGCCGAATATGCCCGCTCCACCGACGTGTGGGTCTGCGCCAGCGAGACGCTGGGCAGCCGTTTTCCCTACAAGGACATGCTGGACCGCGACGCCATACATGTCGTGATGGCCGACCTCTGCTGGACCGGTGGATTGACCGAGGGCCGCAAGATCGCCGCCATGGCCGACACCTACCATCGTCCCTTCGCGCCGCATGACTGCATCGGCCCGGTGGGCTTCATCGCGGGGATCCACGCCTCGTTCTGCCAGCCCAACACGCTGATCCAGGAAAGCGTGCGCGCCTTCTACAGCGGTTGGTACAAGGAGCTTGTGACCACCATGCCAGTGATCAAGGACGGCTACGTACTCCCGATGGAAGGCCCGGGCCTCGGCACCGAGCTCTTGCCGGCGGTGTTCGAGCGATCGGACCTCATCGTGCGCCGGTCGGTGGCCTAGCCACATGAAGGGACACCTCTTCGATCTGGCCGGCCGCACGGCCCTGGTTACCGGTTCCTCGCGCGGGCTGGGCCGTGCCATGGCCGAGGGGCTGGCCGAGGCCGGCGCCGCGGTGGTGCTGAACGGCGCCGATGCCGGACGGCTGGCCACCGCGGCGTCCGAGATGCGCGCGGCCGGGCACACGGTGTACGAGGCCCGGTTCGACGTCACGAACGAGGCGGAGATCGTCGCCGCCTTCGCCGCCCTGGACGCGCAGGGCACCATGGTCGACATCCTGATCAACAACGCGGGCATCCAGTTCCGCCGCCCGATGGTGGAACTGGACACGGCGGATTGGCGCCGGGTGATCGAGACCAACCTGACCAGCGCCTTCGTCATCGGGCGTGAGGCGGCGAAGCGGATGATCCCTCGCGGATACGGCAAGGTCATCAATATCGGGTCGCTGACCAGTGACGCAGCGCGCGCCACCGTCGCGCCCTACACGGTGGCGAAAGGCGGCATCAAGATGCTCACCCGCGCGATGACCGCCGAATGGGCCGCGCACGGCATCCAGGCCAACGCGATCGGCCCCGGCTATATGCTGACGGACATGAACCAGGCCCTCGTGGACGACCCGGCGTTCAACGCCTGGGTGGTCGGGCGGACGCCCTCTCGCCGCTGGGGAAAGCCGGGTGAATTGGTCGGCACCGCCGTGTTCCTCGCCTCCGCCGCATCCGACTACGTCAATGGCCAAATCATCTATGTCGACGGCGGCATGCTGGCGGTGCTCTAACGCTGCTGGCGAACCGAAGGGGAAGCTGTTAGCGAATTAAGCGAGAAGGCGTATGGTGTCGTCTGCGGATGCCCAGGGGCGGCGAAATAAACAACAACTGATGGGGGGACGTAGGTGTCGATAACAGCGTCGCAGCAAGGGGTCATGGATGGTGCCGTCCGGCATCTCGTGAGCAAGTACAATCCCAAAGGCAATCGGGTCGGTTGGCTGATGATGTCCTCCATTCTGGTGGAGGCATGGGATCTTTACTCGATCGCGTTCGTGCTCGTTTTCATCCGGGACCAGTACCATCCCGACCCGCTGCTGCTGGGGCTGGCCGCCGCGGGCACGCAGGGCGGTGCGCTGGTCGGGTCGCTGCTGGGCGGCTGGCTCTCCGACAGGATCGGGCGGCGGGTGATGTTCCTGGCGACGATGATCATGTTCATCGTCTTTGCTCTGCTGCAGGCCTTCGTGACGAGCGTCGGCTGGTTGGTGGTGGTCCGCTTCATCCTGGGCGTCCCCCTCGGGAGCGACATCTCCAACGGTTACACCTACATCATGGACTCGATGCCCAAGGGCAAGCGCGAGGTCATGGGCAATCGTTGGCAGTTCATGTTCGCGGTCGGCGAGGTGATGACGCTGGCCGTCATCGCCGTGTTCATCGTGGTCGATATGCCGCATGAGCTGATCTGGCGCGTGACGCTGGGCTTGGGCGCGCTCCCCGCGCTGATCATCCTGCTGATGCGCCACGATCTGCCGGAGACGGCCGTGTGGCTGGTTCGCCGAGGGCGCTTCCGCGAGGCCAAGCAGGTCTCGATGCAGATGTATGGCGACGGCTTGGATATGCTGCCGGATGAGGACGCGATCGTGCCGAGGCCGCGCCCGACCGCGTTCCTTGCGGATATCCGCAAGGACCCGATTCGCTGGCGCGCCACCCTCTACGGGTGGATCGCGTGCTTCGCCCAGGGCAGCGAATTCTCGACCTTCGCCTTCTATCTCCCCGTGCTGTTCGTGATGGTGGGGGTGTCGTCCGTCCTGGGCACCGACCTGGTCACCATGGCGCTCTTCAGCGTCGCCGCGGTCGCCGGTTGGGTGGGGCCGATGATCACGCCGAAGATCGGCCAGCGCGGGATCAGCATCGCCGGGTTCGCCATCGTGCTCGTCTCGCTGCTGGTCGCCGCCGGGGCGCTCTACACCGGCACGACCATCATCCTGCCCTTCGCCGCGGCGGCGATGCTGTGGGGGCATTACTGGGACGCGTCGAATTGCATGACGATCCCGACGGTGGTCGCGAAACCGGAATATCGCGGCACGGCGAGCGGCTTCGCCTACATGTTCGTCAAGCTGCCGTCTTTCCTGGCGATCTTCCTGTTCCCTTCGCTCTTCGCCGCGATCGGCCAGGCCAACGCCACGCTGTTCGTCGCCATTTTCCCCCTGATAGGGTTGCTGGCCGCGATCTTCATCCTGCCGGAGGTATACGGGTACGAACACGACTGACCCTGGGACGGGCCGGCCTGTTCCGTGCAGGCCGGCCCATCACCGGCGCGACCCTAGATGCTGGCCTTGAGCCGTTCGCTTCAGTATGAGCTTGCCGAGCGGCATTCATGGAGGCGGACTTGCACCATCGTTCTCGACCCACGGTGTTTGCTCGACAGGACGAGACCGACATTCCGGTCCGGGTCCCCGTCTACGCCCGCATTCAGCATGAAATCCGGCGCGGCATTCTCTCCGGTGCCTATGCCTCCGGCGACCGCATCCCGTCGGAAACCGAGCTTGCCCAGCATTTCCAGACGACCCGGGCCACCGTGGCGCGGGCACTTCAGGAACTCGTCTTCGACGGTACGATCGTTCGGCGGGTCGGGGCCGGGTCTTTCGTCGCCCCCGGGGCGGCCGCGGTATCGCTCGAGTCCAAGCGGCTCAGATCGTTCGAGGAACAGGCCGCCGAGACCGGTGAGACAGTCGATTATCGTGTTGTCGACTTCTCGCCGGTGCCGATTCTTCAGGCCGCGGCCGCCCGGCTGCGCGTCGCCCCGGGGTCGAAAGCCTATCGCCTGGAGCGGCTCCGTTCGATCAGAGGCGTACCGCTCAGCTTCGAGACCCGACTGATCCCGGAGGAGATTGGCGCTCGGATCGCGGTCGCCGATCTCGCCAGCCGATCAATTCATCATATTCTGCAGGTCGGTCTGGGCCTAACCATCGCGCGCATCGAAGCGTCGGTCAGGGCCGGAACCGCCACGCCCCGCGTGGCGCGACTGCTCGAACTGCAAAAGGGGCGGCCGCTGTTGATCCGGGATCACGTGCTCGTGGGCAGCGACGACCGGCCGATTTTATCGGGTGCTTCATTCTATACGGAGCAGTTCAGGCTCGATTATGTCGTTCATGGAGGAACTGAGCTGAGCCGTTAAAGCGACCTTCCGATAGCGACATGATTGACCAAAGTTGCATAGTCAACTAATCAACTTCGTATGGTTCGCCGGCACGCCGAGAGGCACTGGCGGCCTGCAAAAGCCGGTCGACGAACGAACCGGGCCAAACGGGGAGGATGGTGATGCATTATCGCAGAGGCTGGGTCGCCTTGATGCTGTTCAGCCTGACACTGATCAACTACATCGACCGCGCGACGCTCTCCTTCGCCATCGAGCCGATTGCGCGCGAATTCGGCTTGTCGACCGTGGCCAAGGGCTATCTGTTCTCATCCTTCCTCTGGACCTACACGCTCTTCCTCATTCCGATGGGGTTCTTGGTCGATCGGTTCGGCGCCAAGCGTGTGGCCGGCTTCGGGATCGGCTTGTGGTCGCTCGCAACCGCCTGTACCGGCTTGGCCTCGAGCTTCTCGGCCCTGCTGGCGAGCCGCCTGGTCATGGGTGGCGGCGAAGCCTCGACCAACCCTTCCGGTGCCCGAGTGATTCGCGAGTGGATCCCGGCAAGGGAGCGCGGCCTGCTCAATGCCTGCTTCAATTGCGGCGCCTATGCCGGCCCCGCGGTCTGCGCCCTGGCCGCCGGTCCGATCATCGGGGCGTTCGGCTGGCCTGTGCTGTTCTTCGTTGCCGGAGGGCTCGGCTTTGCTTGGCTGGCGGTCTGGCTGGCCCTGTTCAAGCGGCCGGAGGAGGCGTCCTGGTTGTCGGAGACCGAGCGGCGGACCATCCTGACGCAGCGTACCGGTGGACGCAGGTTGGAGCCTGGCGCGGCCTCCGGGCTGCTGCATTTGCTGCGCGGGCCGACGCTGTGGGGTCTGGCCCTGGCCATCGGCTGCAATGTCTATTCGCAGTATCTCTTTCTAACCTGGCTGCCGAGCTATCTTCGGACGACAAAGGGCCTGAACCTGACCAGCAGCGGGCTTTATACCGCGGTGCCCTATGGAATCGCGGTCATCCTTTGTATCGCGATCGGCTTGCTGAGCGATCGGCTGCTCCGGCGACAGGATGTGGCCGGCGGCGGGCGGCGCAACCTGATCGCCTGCGCCATGGGGTTGGCCGCGATCATCCTGCTGGCGCCGGTCATCGATAGTCTGCCGGTCCTTATCGGATTGTTGGCCTTGTCCTTGACCGGCGTCGCCTCCACCACCTCGCAGATCTTCTCCCTGACCAACGATCTGTTGCCGAACCCGCGCGATATTGGTGTGGCGATGGGTTTCGTGATCGTCGGCGGCAATATCTTCGGCATGCTGGCGCCTATCGTGACCGGCTACGTCATCGATGCGACGGGCAGCTACAGCTGGGCGTTCGTCATCGCGGGATGCCTGCTGGCCCTGGGCGCCGCCTCCATCCTCGGCCTGACCCGGCAGCCGATCGGAAGGGGCTGGGGGCGGGCTATCGTGCCGTCACAGGCTCAGGCTTGAGCCCGTTGTTCGCCTATGTGGGGTGCCGAACCACCCGGAAACGCGACGCCCGAGGCCTCGGCCTCGGTGTTTACCGGGTGGACGAGCCGAGCGGGGCATGGACCCCGATCCAGCTGGTCGGTGACCTCGTCAATCCGTCCTATCTGGCGGTCGACCGCTTTGGCCGCGTGCTTTACGTCGTGCATGGCGATCAGTCCGACGTGAGCGCGTTCCGGATCGATGCCGAGGATGGCACCCTTACGTTCCTGAACCAGCAATCCACCCGGGGGCTCAATCCGGTGCATCTCGCCGTCGACCCGGCGAACCGCTTTCTCGTGGTCGCGAATTATGCGACGGGATCGCTCGCGTCGCTACCGATCGGTCGGGATGGCGATCTGGAACCGGTTTGCGATCTGCTGTCGCTGCCGGGCGAGACGGGGCCGCATCGCACCGAGCAGAGCTTCTCCCATCCCCATCAGGTTCTGCTCGATCCGCATGAAACCTGCTTCATCGTGCCGGATAAGGGATTGGACGCCACCTTCATCGTGGAGTTCGACCGTGACCGAGGTTCGCTGTGGCTCGACGAGCGTAGGCCTAGGGCGGCCCGGCCCGGGGCGGGGCCTCGGCACGCGGCGTTTCATCCGACGGCGCCGATCCTGTATTTGGTCAACGAGCTGGACTCGACGGTCACGACATGCCGCTTTGACGCGGCGACGCGGACCCTGCGCCAGATCGAACTCGTCTCGACCCAGCCGGCGAATTTCCTCGGCACCAATAATGGCGCCGCGATCGCGGTCCCGCCATCCGGACGCTTCGTCTATGTCTCCAACCGCGGGCATGACAGCGTGGCGATCTTCGCGGTCGATCCGGAAAGCCACGGATTGGCCGCTGTCGGTTGGGTCCATACCCAGGGCAAGGTGCCGCGTTTCATGACGCTCGATCCGTCGGGCCGGGTCCTGTTCGTCGCGAACGAGGCCAGCCATACGATCGTCTCGTTCCATGTCGATCAGGCGAGCGGCGCCTTGACCCCGACCGGGCGCGTCCTGGAAACCGGCAGCCCGGTCTGTATCCTGTTCGGCGACGCCGGCAATCGAAAGGAGGCGGAGATCTCATGACCAAGCCATCGCTCGGCATTGTCGGCCTCGGCCAGATGGGGCGGCATATCGCCGCCAATCTGTTGCGGACGGGTTGGACCGTGCTCGCCAGCGGCCGAAACGCGGAAACGCTGGCGGCGCTGCGCGAACGCGGCGTCGAGACGACCTCGGACAATGGCGATCTCGCCCGGTGCGACCTCGTTTTCCTATGCCTGCCCAATGGCGGTGTCGTCCATGAAGTCCTGCTCGGGCCGGGTGGTCTCGCGGCGGCCATGCGACCGGGCCAGACAATCGTCGATCTCAGCACGATCGATCACGGCACGACGATCAAGGTCGCCGAGGCGCTGGCGGCGCGCGGTATCGATTTCCTCGATGCGCCGATCTCGGGCATGGAGACAAGGGCGGCCGATGGGACATTGACCGTCATGTGCGGCGGGCCGGAGCCGGTCTTCGAGGCGGTCAAGCCGATCCTCGACCATATCGGCAAGACGATCCTCCATATGGGGCCGAGCGGCAGCGGCCAGCTCGCGAAGCTCATCAATCAGCTGCTATTCGACGTCAATGCCGCGGCTCTTGCCGAAGCCTTGCCCATGGCGGTCCGGATGGGGCTCGATCCGGACAAGGTGGCCGCGGTGATCAATAGTGGGACCGGCCGCAGTCACGCGTCGGAATTCTTCTTGCCGCGCATCCTGCGGGGTCGGTTTTCCGACGGGTATCCCATGCGGCATGCATACAAGGACCTGGTCGGCGCGTCCGAGCTGGGCGCTCGGCTATGCATACCGATGCCGGTGCTGGCGGCTGCGACCGCCACCTATCAAACCGCGCTGCTGCGGGGGCATGGCGAGCTGGACAAGGGCGGCATGGTCCGGGTGTTCGAAAGCCTGCTCGGCGTCGAGTTCCGAAGTCCCAGCCAGCCGAAGACCGAGGGAGAGCATAATGTCTGAAGCGCATGGTTTCGACCGTGAGCCGCTGGCCGCCGACGCTGCCGCTTCCTACCTCGCGGAGCTATGGCGCAGCGGTCGCCAGGTAACCGCCCTGCCGCCGGAATTGCGGCCGTCCTCCCTGGAGGAGGGCTACGATATCCAGGATCGCCTCGTTGCTGCCTTGGGCGAGCGCGTCGTCGGCTGGAAGCTGGGTGTCGGCAGCCGCAAGGGCAAGATCGACTCGAAGGTTGGCCGGGCCATCGCCGGCCGCGTTCTCGCCTCGCGCTGCGTTCGGACCGGCGAGACCGTGCGACTGCCCGACAGGGCGCCGGTGACCGTGGAGTTCGAGATCGCCTATGTGCTCGCCCGCGATATCCCGCCGGGCGATCGGCTCGGCGATCCGCTGGATGCCATCGCGGAAATCCGCACCACCGTCGAACTGGTTCGGGCACGCTTCGTCGATCGGCGTAGCGTCGGCTGGCCCAGCTTCGCGGCCGATAATGCCGGCTTCGAGGCGCTGATCGTGGGCGAGGTGGTGGATCCGGCACGTCTCGCCGATATCGCCCCTTCCACGCAGGTTCTGGTCGATGGCCACGAGCGGGCGAGGGCCCTGACCGGTGACGATGTGACCGACGTGGAAACCGCGTTCACCGATTTCGTGGCCCTCGCCCGCGAGCGCGGCATGATGCTCCCCAAGGGTTCGATCATCTCCACCGGCACCGTCTCCAAGCCCTTCGTGATCGAAGGCACCGCCGAGGTGAGCGCCCGATACCTCGACACGGCCATCGAGTTCAAAACCGAAGTCGCCTGAAGACCGGCCTGAAGACCGGAATATCTGGCAGGCGCGCCAACGCTCAAGGAGTCGTCGTGACGGAAACATCGCGTCTTCGTCCAGATCAGCTGCTGGACTTCGCTACCGCCATCTACGTCAAGGCGGGCATGCCGGCTGAAGATGCCCATCTCGCCGCCGATACGCTCGTCCAGGCCGATCTTTGGGGGCATCAATCCCACGGCGTCATGCGGTTGCCTTGGTACGTCGCGCGGTTGAAATCCGGCGTGGCGAAGCCGGTGGCGGCACCGGACTATATCGTCGATGCCGGCGCGATCGGCGTCATCGACGGTCATGATGCCATGGGGCAGGTGCTGACGGCGAGGGCGGCGAAGGACGTTATTCGACGCGCGAAGCTGCATGGGATCGGCGCCGTGGCGCTCCGCAATTCCAACCATTTCGGCACCGCCATGTACTATACGCTGATGGCGCCGCCGGAAGGCTGCATCATGTTCATGTCGACCAATGCAAGCCCCGCTATGGCGCCATGGGGCGGTCGCGAGAAGCTGGTCGGCAACAATCCCTGGTCTTGGGCGGCGCCGGCCGGGCGGCATGCGCCGATGGTCCTCGATATCGCCAATACCAGCGTGGCCCGCGGCAAGATCTATCTGGCGCGGCAGAACGGTGTGCCGATCCCGTCCGGCTGGGCGATCAATGCCGAGGGCGAACCAACGACCGATCCGGCCGAGGCGCTGTCCGGCATCATTCAGCCGATGGCCGGCCATAAGGGCTATGCGATCTCCGTCATCATGGACGTGCTGTCGGGCGTACTCACCGGCAGCGCGTTCGGGCCGGGTGTGGCGGGGCCATACCAGCCCGACAAGCGGAGTGGTGCCGGCCACCTCCTTATTGCCTTGAATGTCGAGGTGTTCCAACCGCTCGCCGAGTTCAATACCCGTATCGAGGCGATGATCGCGGGCCTCAAGGGCGTGAAATTGGCGAAAGGCTCCGAGGAGGTTTTCTATCCCGGCGAACTCGAGGCGCGGAATGATATACGCAACCGCGCGGAAGGCTTGCTCCTACCCGCCGACACTCTGGCGGATCTCGCCAAGCTGGCCCGTGACATGCGGGTGACGCACGAATTGCCGATCTAGCAACGCTCGTCCGGACCTCGATCGACCTGGGCTCACTCTCCAGCTATCGTTGGGGCTTCAAGCGCAAACATGCTTTGCTGGCGTTCCACCTCGTCTGAGCCCATGCTTTCAACGGTCCGTTGCCCGCTCCGTTCGGGTTCAAGCCCCTCGTTCCTTGATGGCGGCCTTAACTCGGTCCGGGGTGAAGGGCACCGTCCGCAAGCGGATGCCGATGGCGTCGAACACCGCATTGGCAAGCGCGGCGGCGACCGGCGCCGCGGCGGCCTCGCCGCCTCCCAAGGGTGGTTCGTGCCGGCGCTCGACCAGATCGATGGTGATCTCCGGGAGTTCCGGGAAGGTCAGGATCGGATAGCCTGCCCAGTCGAGGCTGGTGACGCGGTCGTGGTCGAACGTCACCTCCTCGTGCAGGCCGCGGCTCAGCGTCTGGACGATGGCGCCCTCGATCTGGTTCTTGAGAGCGTCGGGATTGATCACCAAGCCGCAATCATGGGAGCAGGCGACGCGCGTCACCCGGATCGCGCCCGATTTCGGATCGACCGTCACCGCCATCGCCAGGGCCACGTAGTTCTCGCTGTGCTTGTAGTGGACATAGGCGATCCCGCGCCCCTCCGCTGGGCCGTTCCGGGCGGGGGCCGGGGATGGGCGAGGCTCCCAGCCGAACAGCGTGGCCGCGCGCCGCAGCACGTCCAATCCGCGCGGGTCGGACAGGCCGCGACGCCGGAATTCGACGGGATCGACCCCGGCGACGGCGGCGAGCTCGTCGGTGAAGCCTTCGATCGCGAAGGTGTTGGCGATCTTGCCGGGGGCTCGAATGTTGGAGGGTCGCAGGGGCGTGCTCTTCAGCCAGTGGATCGTGGCCTCGACATTCGCCACCGCATAGGGCGGATCCGTGTTCTGGTCGATCAGCCCGGCTGAAAGCCCTTGAACCTGCCCGATTCCCGCGGCTTGCGGTCCGAGCAGCGGGATGTTCGGCAGCCCGGCGGTCGCAAGCGGCAGCCAGGCCTCGGTCCGCCAGGCGGTGATCCTTCCCTCGCTGTCGAGCGTCGCTGAGACGTCAAGCAGCTGGGGCGGACCTTTCGGGTCCCAGCCATGCTCGTCCGCCCGCATCCATTGCACCCGCACGGGCCGCCCCACCGCCCTGGACATCAGGGCCGCATCCGCCGCGGCGTCGTCATGGCCGTTCATGCCATAGCAGCCGGAGCCGTCGAGGTAGATCAGCCGCACCCGCTCGGCCGGCAGGTCGAGGAATTTGGCGAAGGCGAGGCGGAACCGGTGGGTCGATTGCGAGGCGGTCCAGATGGTCGCCTCGTCGGGCGTGATATCGGCGACCGCGCAGGACGGGCCGAGGGAGGCATGGCTCTGAATAGGCCATTGATAGGTGGCCGTGTGGATTTGGCTCGATCCGCGCAGGACGGCCGGATCGCCCTTGCTGACGACCGCCGCGTCCCGCGCGACGGCGGTACCGCGGATGGCGGAGTAGAGATCGCTCTGTACCGGCAGATGCTGGCCACCGGACCAGGTCGCCTTCAGCCGATCGGCGGCGCGCACCGCGGTCCATTCATCCTCGGCGACCACACCCAGGAAATCCTTGATCCGGATGATGCGCACGCCGTTCAACCCGGCAATCGAGGTTTCGTCGACGGTTTCGAGCCGCGCGTCGATCGCCGGGGGCCGGATGACTCGGCCATGCAGCATCCCGGGCAGGCTGAAATCATGGACGTAGACATGCCGGCCCATGACCTTCTCCGGCACGTCCGGCCGGGGCAGGGACTGGCCGACGAGCTTGTAGCCATCCGGATCCCGCAATGGCGCCTTGGCGTCGATCGGCAGATCCAGCAGCCGGTCGCCGATCAGACTCGCGACGGTCACCCCCGGACTGTCGGCGGGGCCGCCAGCCACGGGACGGACTTCGCCGGCGATGAGATCGAGCTCGCCCGCCGGGCGCTTCAACCGACCGGCGGCGAGGCCGATCAGGGCCTGGCGGGCGGTCGCCGCCGCCTGCCGGATCTGCACGCCGCCTCGGGCGACGCCGGTGCTGCCGGCGGTCGGGCCCTGGTCGGGGGTGAGGGCCGTATCGCCTTCGATCAGGGCGATCTGGTCGACGCCGATGCCCAGCTCCTCCGCCGCCATTTGCCGGATGGCGATGCGCAGCCCGGTGCCGAGATCGACCTTGCCGCTGAAGACGCTGACCGTGCCGTCGGCGTGGAAGGCGAGGAAGCCGTCGACCTGCGCGGGGTCCAGAGTTCGTGGGGCGCCGGTCGGTTGGTTGGAGGCGGCCTGGGCCAGGGACGGGATGCCGAAGCTGACGATCACGGCGCCGCCGGCCTTGAGCAGCATGCGGCGGGAAAGCGGAAGGGCGGTCATGGCTCAACCCTGCCCGGCGGCGCGCAACACTGCGCGGACGATCCGCGTGTGGGTGCCGCACCGGCAGAGGTTATCGGCGAGCCCGTCGGTGATTTCCGCCCGGGTCGGATGAGGGTTCTGGTCGAGCAGCGCCTTCGCGGTCAGCACCATCCCGTTGGTGCAATAGCCGCATTGGGCCGCCGCCTCGGCGATGAAGGCGGCTTGCACCGGGTGGGGATGCTCCGGCGGCGCCAGGCCTTCCAGAGTCGTGATCGTCTTGCCGACGGCATCGGAGACCGCCAATTGGCAGGACCGCAGCGCGGCGCCGTCCACCAGAACCGTGCAGGCGCCGCATTGACCCAGGCCGCAGCCGAACTTCGCGGCCGTCAGTCCCAGATCCCCGCGCAGGACATAGAGCAAAGGCTTCGCCGGGTCGTCGGCCTCGATCGTCCGGGTGCCGCCGTTCACAAGCAAGGTGTATGGAGCCATGAGCCCCTCCCGTCGTTGATTTGGCCAAAGCAGGACCTGCCTCCTTCCGCCCGGCGATAGTCTCATAAGACATCGATGCGTGATCGGATTTTCTGGGGGAGGCGCCCAACCGACCGTCAGGGCTTGGGGTGGCGCCCGTCCACTTCCACGCCGGCCCATTGCTCGACCAGTTGCACCATCTGGGTGAAGTCCGATCCAGGGCCGTAGGCGGCGTTGGTCATGGCCAGGAACTGCCGCACCGCGCCGCCGACCACCATCGGAATGCCCAGCGCCTCCGCCTCGTCGACGCAGAGCCGCACGTCCTTGTAGGACAAGCCGGTGGTGAACCCGTAGTCGAAGGTGCGCGGCAGGATCGAGCGGGGAAACTTGTCCTGGATGGCGCTGTTGCGCCCGCTGCTGACGTTGATCACATCGATCATGGTTTGCGGATCGAGTCCGGCCTTGACGCCCATTACCATCCCTTCCGAGGATACGGCGAGGGCGGTGGCGGCCAGCAGATTGTTGACCAGCTTCAGGGTCTGTCCCAGACCCGGCTTCTCGCCCACGAAGAACAGCGTGCCGAGATGCCTCAGCAGCGGCTCGATTTCGGCATAGATCGGTTTCGGGCACGATACCATCAGCGCCAGCGTCCCCTTTTCGGCGCCCGCGACACCGCCGCTGACCGGTGAATCGACGAAGGTGATCCGTCCTTCCTCGGCCAGGGTGGCGGCGATGGCGCCGGCCATGCGCGGGCCCGTGGTGGACAGATCGATGACGATGCGCGCCCGCTTGCCATGGATGATGCCGCCCTCGCCGAGCACCACCTCCCGCACCACATCCGGCGTCGGCAGGCTGACCAGCACGATATCGGCCGCCGCGCCGATTTCGGCGGCACTCGATGCCGGCTTGGCGCCGCGCCGCTCGGCAACCGCCATCGCTTGTTCGGCCGGGTCGTAGACATGCACGCTGTGCCCGGCCTCGATCAGCCGGACCAGCATAGGGCCGCCCATTCGGCCCAGGCCCACGAAGCCGAGTTCCAGATCAGCCATCCGTTTCTTCCCCTTTGTCGCGTTCCTCAACCCGCCTTTCGAGAGCTCTCGGGATCGGCGGACTCCGCCGCGGCACGACGTTCGCGCTCGCGCAGTGCGCGCAGCGCCACGGTGGCGGCGGCGCGCACATGGTCGCGACAGGCCGCCGCGGCCTCCTCGCCGTCGCGCTGCTGGATCGCTTCCACGATACGGCGCAGCTCGCGAATGGTATTCGGCAGGCGTCCCGGGGCGGACATCGATGTCGCGCGCAGCTGCGTATTGCGGTTGTGCAGTTGACCGAGCATGCGGCCGGCATAGGCGTTCCGGCAGCCACGCAGCAGCACGGCGTAGAACGCGCGTTTGCTCTCCAGCAGAACCTCCTGCCCGACGGTCGCATCCATCGTGGCCAGGCGCTCGAATACCTGGAACAGCTCCATCCTTTCCTCGTCCGAGGCACGTTCGGCGAAGCCCTGGCCCGCCAACGCCTCCAGCGCGGCGCGCACCTCGTAGATCTGCACGGCTTCGGCGGCGGTAAGGAAGGCCACGAACGGTCCGCGATGGGGCACCACCGTCACCAACCCCTCAGCCTCCAGCAGGCGGATCGCCTCGCGGACGATGCCGCGGCTGACGCCGAACTGTTCGCACAAAATGCGGTCGGCCAAATGGGTGCCGGCCGGAAAATCGCCGCTCATGATCGCCTTGCGTAGCCGACCCTCGACGAGACTGCGCACGGATTGCGGCACGATGCGCGATCCGGACGGCAGGCTCGCCTCTGTCGATTTATTGTCTGACAATTCATCAACGTTGGCACGCTTTGTCAGATCCACTGCTCTCACCATTTCCCCGAATTATGTGTGAAACATATCCTTCATTGATCCGAAGCGACAAGGAAATATTGTAATATTGACGTACAATTATGGCTCAGGATAGGGTGTGGCGACGTGAAACGGATCGGGAGCGAGCGATGTCCGACGAAGCCCTTTTCAACAAAGGCCTGCCGATCCGCCGGGAGGTGCTGGGGTCGGATTATGTCGACGCCTCCATCCGCAACGCCGACGACTTCATGATGGCCTTTCAGCGTGCCACGACGAGCTGGGCCTGGGGCTGGGCTTGGGGGGATCCGACGCTCGACCGGAAGACCCGCAGCCTGGTCAATCTGGCGATGCTGACAGCCCTGAACCGCTCACCCGAGATCAAGCTGCATGTGAAGGGCGCGCTGAACAACGGCGTGACGGTCGAGGAGATCAAGTCCGTGCTGCTGCATGCGACCGCCTATTGCGGCATCCCCGCCGGCCTCGATGCCTTCAAGGCGGCGCATGAGGTGCTGGTCAAGGAGGGCGCGTTGCCCGCCACCAAGCCTCGCTGACGCGGACAAAATAAAGGCGAGCCCGGCACGGTGCAGGAGGACGGACAGCATGGACACGACGCTTCCCGCCTACGAGGTCTTCGCCTTGCGCTATGCGACGCGCGAGGCTCGCCGTTCGGATCATTTCATCGGCGGCGACCCGCATGACGGCCCGATGCCGATGGATTATTTCCTGTGGCTGATCCGTGGCGCGGGCAGGGCGATCGTCGTCGATGCCGGCTTCACCGCGGAGGTCGCGGCGCGGCGCGGGCGCACCCTGCTGCGCTGCCCGATCGCGGCGCTACGCCTGCTGGGCGTGGAGGCCGAGACGGTGAAAGATGTGGTGCTGACGCATCTGCACTACGACCATGTCGGCAATTTCGACCGCTTCCCGGCGGCTGAGTTCCATCTGCAGGAGCCCGACCTGCATTTCGCCGTCGGCCGGCACATGCGCTACCTCCACCTCGCCCAGGCCTACGAGGTGGAGGATATCGTCGGCATCGTGCGGCTGAACTATGCCGGGCGCGTGCGGCTGTATAACGGCATGGTGGAACTGGCGCCCGGCATCACGCTGCATCCGGCGCCGGGCCATTCGGCGGGGTTGCAATTCGTGCGCGTGAACACCGCGCGCGGCCCGGTGGTGCTCGCCTCCGACGTCTCGCATTTCTACGAGAATATGGAGCAGGGCCGCCCCTTTCCGATCTGCGTCAGCATCGCCGACATGCTGGAGAGCCACGATCGCCTGCGCGCCGCCGCGCCGTCCCCCGCGCATATCGTGCCGGGCCACGACCCGCTGGTGATGCGGCGCTACCCGGCGCCCAGTCCGGAGCTGGAGGGTATCGCCGTGCGGCTCGACGTGATGCCGCGCGACTGATATCGCCCGTAACAGGCATCGTGGGGAGGCGAACCTGCGCGGCCGATGTCTCGTTACGCGGCGCGGATCCGGATGACGAAACCGTCGACCTCGTTGCGCAGGGCATCGGAGATCCTAACCAGCTCGGCGGCGGCGTTGAGAACCTCTGTGGACGAGGCACCTGTCTCGCTCGCCGCCTGGCTGACGCCGGCGATATTGGCGGAGACTTCCGATGTCCCGGTCGACGCCTGCAGCACGTTGCGCGCGATCTCCTGCGTCGCGGCGCCTTGCTGCTCGACGGCCGCGGCGACGCCGGTGGCGATCTCGCTGACCCGCCCGATGGTTTGACCGATGCTCCGGATCGCCTCGACGGCGCCGCCGGTCGCCGCCTGGATGGCGGCGACTTGGGCCGCGATGTCTTCCGTCGCCTTGGCGGTCTGCGTGGCCAGGCTTTTCACCTCGGAGGCGACGACTGCGAAGCCTTTGCCCGCCTCGCCGGCACGCGCCGCCTCGATCGTCGCATTCAGCGCCAGGAGATTGGTCTGCCCGGCGATGTTGTTGATCAGCTTCACCACATCGCCGATCTTCTGAGCCGCCTCCGCGAGGGCCTGGACCTCGCCGTTGGTTCGCTCGGCCTGCTCGACCGCTTGGCTGGAAACCTGGGTCGATTCCGACATTTGCCGGCTAATCTCGGAAATCGAGGAGGACAATTCCTCGGCGGCCGAGGCGACGGTCTGAACGTTGCCCGAGGCTCGCTCAGAAGCGGCGGCCACCAGATTCGACTGCCGACTTGTCGCCTCGGCGGTCGTCGACATCGATCGCGCCGTGGTCTGCAATTCGCCCGAGGCGGAGGACAGCGCCGCGAGCGACGTGGCGACCGACTGGTCGAAGGCCTTGATATAATCTTCGATCGCCTTCTGTCGCTCCTCTCTCTTGAGCTGCTCGGCCTGTTGCTGGGCGGCGAGGCGGTCGTTCTCGATCATGTTGTCTTTGAAGACCAGGACGGCGCGCGACATCTCGCCGATCTCGTCACTCCGGTCCGCGTCATGGAGTTCCGTGGTCAGGTCATGGTCGGCCAGGCGGCGCATGGCGACGGTGATCGTCCGGATCGGTTTGCTCACGCGGCGGTGCACCATAACGAAACCCGCGGCGGTGAACACGAGTGCCGCCAGCAGAGTCGACCCATCGAGGATCAGCCCGCGCGTGGCATCGTGCCTTTGGCGATCGGCATGCGCGACCATCTCGTTCAGGGCGACCGTCGCGACATCACTCAGGGCAAGGATCGAGGGAAGTTGCCCACCCAGGAGATCCTTTGTCGTGATTTCGGGCTTTTGGCCGCTGGCCAGTTTCTGTGTGATGGCGATCCTCTGGTCGGCGGCCGGGCCGCTGAAATAGGCGTTCGTCTTCTCGATCGCCCCGATCAACGATTTCGGCATGTCGGCCCGCGTCGACGCTTCGGCCACGACCGTCCAGACGGCTGCGAGCCGACTGCGATCTTCCGTGTAGGCGAGCGTCTCGGCCGGGTTCCATGTCTGTCCCGAGGCCAGGGAAGACATCGTGCGCAGGATCATCGAGCCACTGGCGTTCCGGGCGATCCAAGCCGCGCGTTTTACCGCCAGGAACTGGTCAATCATCGGATCCACCAGCTTAAAGGACGCTTCCATCAGGTCGCTCGTCGCCTCGATCGCGTCGAGATAGGACAGGGTTACCGCCGGCCAATCCGCGGCAAGTTGTGGGTCGCGAGCCGCTCTCGTCTGCCGGAACGCGGCGTCGACCTTCGGCCGGAGCACCTCTACCGCGTCGTGAATCGACTTCAGACGCGTGACCATCGCGGGTAGCCCCGGTACATCGACGCCGGCGAGCCTCTTGAGGCTGGCTGCATACTCCTCCTCCGAACCCCGGCGGTTGGCTAGGACATTGGCGCTCACGGTTGGATCGATCGGCGCCTCGCCTTTTAAGGTGGTCAGGGTGTCGCCGCGTTCGAGCCGGGTTGCCTGCAAGGTCTTGAACAAGCTCTGGCTGATCGGCACCAGCGTCGCGACCTTCTCGGCGGCGCGGTCCAGCCTGACCGCATCCATGAGCATGCCGACGCCAAGATGACGGGCAGGATGGCGAGCCCGGTGATGACCAGCCCCAGCATGCTGCGAATCGACAGTTTCGAAAGACCAGCCATTTCACCCCCCCCCCGATCCAAGTTTCTGCCTCGCGGCAGGCTTTTTGATGCCTTGTGTACGCGTTCAGGCGATGGACAAATCGCACGCCGAATATCGTGGGGCAGGATGGGCCGGAAAGATTAAGCCGGTGCTAATTCACGGCTGGTTTCAGGATCAACGGCCCGCGACCAGGTCGCACACCAGGTTGGTCAGCTTGCCATCGGGTGCCGCCAACTCCTCCAGGATGGTGAAATGATTGTGGTTGCCCAGCTCGACGAAACCGACGTCCAGCCCCGCCTCCGCCCAGGCTGAGGCGTATTCGCTCGATTGCCGGCGCAGCTCCGGCAACTCGCCGCCGCCTACCGCGATCAGCAGGCGCGGCGCCCGTTCGGGCAATTGTAGGAGGGGGCTGTTGCGCCGCGCCTCGGCCTCATCGAGCGCCAGCTTATCGTTGAGATAGCAGAGGCGGATCGGCTCGAGGTCGAAGATGCCGCTGATCGCGAGACCGCCGGCGACGGCGGGCTCGGTCATCATCGAGGCGGCGAGATGACCACCGGCCGACCAGCCGGCGACATAGATCCGGGCCGGGTTCGTCCCGAGCCTGGTCAGCGGATCCGCGATCGTGGCGAGGCTGGCACGGATCTCGCCCACGATGTCGTCCAGGCGCGCCGTCGGTGCCAAAGTGTAGCCCGGCAGGGCGACGTTGATGCCATGGGCTAGGGGCCCCGCCGCGAGAAAGGCGAAATCCTCCTTGGCGTTGCGCTGCCAGTAGCCGCCATGGATGAAGACGAGTGTTGCGGCGTCGGCCGCTCCCGCCGAAAAGAAATCGAGCCGGTTGCGCTCCGCTGGACCGTAGCGCAGGTCCAGATGCTGTGGCCGGGCGGCCCGGAAAGCGGCGCTTCGGGCGCGCCAGTCGCCGAGGATCAGCGGGCTGGTGGCGACCGCCCTGCCATTGTTGTAGGCGGCATCGAGGGCTGCTCGATCCATCCCACGGTAGAGAGACATGTCCCCTCCCAAGCGCGGCAAGCGCGCGCGTTTTCTGGCGGCGCGCTGGGGGCACCGGGCCAGATGTTGTCGTTTGCATGGTTCGACCGGTGTGCGGGCGTCGACCCGGTGGGCGTTGAGCCGGCGGGCGTCAGTCGGTCATGCGATGGCGGCGGCTATGGCGCGGCGGGCCAGCACACCGATCAGATGGGCTCGATACTCGGCGCTGGCATGGAGATCGGTGTTGAGCCCGTCCGGCGATACGGTCAGCGGCGCCAGCGAGGCAGGCGCGAAGGAGCGTTCCAGGGCCCGCTCGAAGTCGGGCAGGCGGAACGCGTGCGGCCCGGCGCCGGTCACCGCCACCCGGATGCCGGCCGGCCCATCGCTGACGAATACCCCGGCGATCGCGTAACGCGACGCCTGGTTCGCGAACTTGACATAGGCGGCGCGCTTGGGGATGGGGAAATAGACCTGGGTCACGATCTCGTCCGGTTGAAGGGCGGTTTCGAACAGGCCGGTGAAGAAATCATCGGCCGGGATCGCCCGCCGATCGGTGCCGATGGTGGCGCCCAGCCCGAGCAAGCCCGCCGGGTAGTCGGCGGCCGGATCGCTGTTGGCGATCGAGCCGCCGAGCGTACCGCGATTGCGCACCTGGACATCGCCAATGCCGCCGGCCAGTTTCGCCAGCGCCGGGATGGCGCCGGTGACCAGCTCGGAGGCCGCGACCTCGGCGTGGCGGGTCAGCGCGCCGATCACAACCACATCGGCCTCGTGCCGGATTGTCGCAAAGCCGGGGATGCTTTTGAGGTCGACCAGGGCCGTTGGGTGGGCCAGCCGCTGCTTCAGGGTCGGCAGCAGGGTCTGCCCCCCCGCGAGGAGCTTGCGATCCTCGCCCCCCGCGAGGAGGTTGGTGGCTTCGGTGATCGATGCCGGTCGGAAATAGCTGAAACTATGCATGGTCCCGCCCTTACTCGGCTGCCGCGTGGGGGGCGGCGGCCCGGATGATCCGCCAGATCTTTTCGGGTGACGCCGGCATGTCGACATGGGTCACGCCATAACCGGCGAGCGCGTCGACCACCGCGTTGATGACGGTCGCCGGCGAGCCGATCGTGCCGACCTCGCCGCAGCCCTTGACGCCCAGCGGGTTGGTCCGGCACGTCGTGACCTCGGTTGCGACCACGATGTTGGGCAGATCGTCCGCCCTGGGCATGCAGTAATCCATGAAGGAGCCGGTCAGAAGCTGGCCCGACTGAGGATCGTAGACGCAGTTCTCCAGGAGGGCCTGGCCGACACCTTGCGCCACGCCACCATGGATCTGGCCTTCGACGATCATCGGGTTGATCACGGTGCCGACATCGTCGACCGCGGTATAGGCGAGAAGCTGCGTGATGCCGGTCTCGGGGTCGATCTCGACCTCGGCGACATGACAGCCGCCGGGGAAGGTGAAGTTGACCGGATCGTAGAAGGCATTCTCCTCCATGCCCGGCTCCAGCGTCTCCAGCGGATAGTCGTGCGGGATATAAGCGGCGAGCACGACATCGGCGAAGCTCTTGGTGCGGTCGGTGCCGGCGACCTTGAAGGTTCCGGCCGCGAACTCGATGTCGTGTTCGGCGGCCTCCAGCATATGGGCGGCGATCTTTTTGCCCTTGTCGATGACCTTGCCCACCGCCTTGGCGATGGCGCTGCCGCCGACCGAGGCCGAGCGCGAGCCGTAGGTGCCGAGCCCGAACGGGATCTTCGCGGTGTCGCCGTGGACGATCTCGATCTTCTCGGTCGACACGCCGAGCAACGAGCTCACGATCTGGGCGAAGGCTGTCTCATGCCCCTGGCCATGGCTGTGCGAGCCGGTGAACACGGTGATGTCGCCGGTTGGGTGAACCCGGATATTCGCCGATTCATACAGGCCGGCGCGGGCGCCGAGCTGGCCGGCGATGCGCGATGGCGCCAGGCCGCATGCCTCGATATAGGTGACCAGGCCGATGCCGCGCAGCTTGCCGCGCGCGGCCGCCTCCCGACGCCGCTCCGCGAAACCCGCCCAGTCGGCGATGTCCAACGCCTTCTTCAGGGTGGCCCCGTGATCGCCGCTGTCATAGGCCATCATGACCGGCGTCTGGTATGGGAAGGCGTCGGCGGGGATGAAGTTCCGGCGGCGGATCTCCACGCGGTCGATCCCCATCTCGCGGGCCGCGACATCGACGATGCGCTCCAGCACGAAGGTCGCCTCGGGCCGGCCGGCTCCGCGATAGGCGTCGACCGGCAAAGTATTGGTGAAGATGCACTTCACCGCGCAATGAATGGCGGGGGTGGTGTAGACACCCGCCAGCAACAGCCCATAGAGGTTGGTTGGGATATTCGGGCCGAAGGTCGAGAGATAGGCGCCCATATTGGCGAGCGTCGAGACGCGTAGACCGAGGAACTTACCATCCCTGTCGAGCGCCAGTTCGGCATGGGTGACGTGGTCGCGGGCATGCGCGTCGGACAGGAAGCCTTCACCGCGGTCGCTCACCCATTTCACCGGCTGGGCCAGGCGGCCCGCCGCCCAGGTGACCAGCGCCTCCTCGGCGTAATGGAACTGCTTCACGCCGAAACCGCCGCCGACATCGGGCGCCACGACGCGGATCTTGTGCTGCGGCACGTTGAGCACGAACAGGCCCATCAGCAGGCGGACGACATGCGGAAACTGGCTGGTGGTATGAAGCGTGTAGTCGCCGGTCGAGGGGTCGTATTCGCCGAGCGCGGCGCGCGGCTCCATGGGATTGCCGACCAGGCGGTTGTTCACGAGGTCGAGCTTGGCGATATGATAGGCCGTGGCGAAAGCGGCGTCGGTCTTGGCCTTGTCGCCGCATTCCCAATCGGTGCAAAGATTGCCCGGCACGTCATCGAACAGCCGCGGCGCACCCGGCTTCACCGCGTCGGCGACGCCTGTCACCGCGGGCAGTTGCGTCACGTCGTAGGTGACGAGTTCGGCGGCGTCGCGCGCCTCCTTCAGGGTCTCGGCGACCACCATCGCGATCGGGTCGCCGACATGCCGCAACTTGCCGATCGCGAGCGCCGGATGCGGCGGCTCCTTCATCGGCGAGCCGTCCTTGTTGTTGACGCCCCAGCCGCAGGGCAAACCGCCGATGCCGTCGGTTTTCAGGTCCTCGCCTGTGAACACGCCGACCACGCCGGGTGCCTCCGCCGCCCCCGAGATGTCCACCGCCAGCAGATCGGCATGGGCGTAGGGCGAGCGTGCGAACACGGCGTAGAGCTGGTTTGGCCGCGTGATGTCGTGGACGTAATTGCCGCGTCCGGTCAGGAACCGCTTATCTTCCTTGCGGAGGAGGTGTGCACCGATGCCGTCGTCAGTCATTGCCGCCTCCTGTGCTCGCGCGCTGCATCGCCGCGGCGCCGGCGCGCACCGCCCGTACAATGTTGGTGTAGCCGGTGCATCGACAGATGTTGCCCTCGAGCCAGTGGCGGATCTCGCCTTCGCTGGGTGCCGGGTTGTGCTGGACCAGATCGACCGCGCTCAGCACCATTCCCGGGGTGCAGAAGCCGCATTGCAGGCCGTGCTCCTCGTGGAATGCCTGCTGCATCGGGTGCAGGACATTGCCCTTGGCAAGACCCTCTATGGTGGTCACCATCGCCCCCTCCGCCTCGACGGCGAGCATGGTGCAGCTCTTGACCGACTGGCCATTGACTAGGATCGTGCAGGCGCCGCACTGGCTGGTGTCGCAGCCGATATGGGTGCCGGTCAGGCCAACCCGCTCGCGGATGAACTCGACCAGCAAGGTCTCCGGCTCGACCGGGCGTTTCACCCGCCGGCCGTTCAGGGTCAAAGCGACGTCCATGGGTTCCTCGTCCTGGTTGCGTGCGGCGTTCATTTGAGCGGATGGATCTGGTCGGCCGACCATTGGCCGACCACCGTTTCGCCGGGCGTGAACTTCAGGCGGAAATAATCGCCCTCCTCGACGTAAGCGACGAACTCCTCGACCGACCCGACGGCACTCATATCAAGCGTCACCTTGACGTAGATGCCCTGATACTCGACCGCCTTGACCCTGCCGATAACGGCGTTGACCCCCAAGGGGCCGTCAACGGGCCGGCTTAGCCGAACATGATCGCGTCGGACGGCGAAATGCACGGCGTCGCCAACATGCTGTTTCGAGCGGGTTGACCGGCACGAAAAACGGCCACCGCCGACCCCGGCCAGGGTAACGGTGTCCGCCGTCACGCTTTCGACCGTCGCCGTCAGCACATTCTGGCCACCCATGAACCGCGCCACATAGGCGCTCGACGGTTCGGCGTAGATGCCGCGCGCGGAGGCGACCTGCTCGATCCGCCCCTTGGCCATCACCACCACCATATCGGCGACCGCGACCGCCTCGAGCTGGGTGTGGGTGACATGGATGAATGTGATGCCGAGGTGCTGCTGCATCGCCCGCAACTCCGTGCGCATTTGCAGGCGGAGGAATTCGTCGAGGGCCGACAGGGGCTCGTCGAGCAGCAGAACGCGCGGTTTGGTGATGATCGCGCGCGCCAAGGCGACGCGCTGCTGCTGCCCGCCCGAGAGCTGGGCCGGCATCCGGTCGGCGAACGCGCTCAACTGCACCTGTTCGATCACGCGGTCGGCCTCGGCATAGCGCTCGGCCTTGGACATCCCTCGGACGCGCAGGGTAAACGCGACGTTGTCGCGCACCGAGAGGTGCGGGAACAGGGCATAGCTCTGGAACATCATCGCGGTGCCCCGCTCGCGGGGCGATTGGCCGATCACCTGATCGCCGCCGATCAGGATCTCGCCATCGGTCGGGGTTTCGTGTCCGGCGATCATGCGCAGGATGGTCGTCTTGCCGCAGCCGCTGGGCCCGAGCAGGCAACAATAGCTGCCGTCCGGGATCTTGAGATTGACGCCATCGACCGCGACGGTGCCATCGGCATAGGTCTTGTAGAGGCCTGCGAGTTCGATGGCGCCCCGTCCCGTCGACGGTTCCGTCGTCACCTGCGTCCGTTCCCCACTGAAACCGCCATCCGCCACCATCACGCTCCCGCCAGGGTTTTCGCCCGATTGATCCGCCGCTTCTGGATGACGCCGATCGACGTCAAGGCCGTGCCGATCACCAGGAAGGAGAGCGCGGTGGTGAGCGTGCCCAGCGCATAGATCGATGGCGACGTCACATTCTGCGTCATGCTCCAGATCTCGATCGGTACCGTGTTGGTCGCCCCGGTGGTCTGCAGGGTGCGGGCGAACTCGTCGTAGGACAGGGTAAAGCCGAACAGCGCCACCGCGATCATGCCCGGCAGCAAGATCGGCACCACGACGAGCCACATGCTCTGCGCGGAACTGGCGCCGAGATCGCGCGCCGCCTCTTCGTAGGCCGAACTGAAGCGCCCGAAGATCGCGAACATGATCAGCAGGCCGAAAGGCAGCGTCCATGACAGCTGCGCGCCCAGCGCCGAAGTGTACCAGCTGGTCTCGAAGCCGAGCAGTTGGAACATCAGGCCGATGCCGATGCTGAGCACATAGCCGGGTGCCACCAGGCTGGCGATCACCAGATAGAACAGCGCGCCGCTTCCCCTGAAGCGGCTGCGAAACGCGAGGCCCGCGGCGAGCGAGATCAGCACGGTCAGCGTCATGACGATCAGCGCCAGCGGCAGCGAGCGCGACAAGGCCCCCAGGATATCGCCGGTGTCGGCCTGGAACAGCAGTTGGCGAAACCAGAACAGGCTGAGGCCGCGCATCGGGAAAGCGAGCGCCCCCCGTGGTCCCTGGAACGACAGGACGTAGATGCACAGCATCGGGCCGTAGAGGAACGCCACATAGCCGGCGAACACGGCACCCAGCGCATAGAAGGTCCAGGGCCGCCGGTCCGGGCCGGGCGGGTTCGCGCGGGAGACCGCGGTAGCCATGTCAACGCCCTCCCGTCAGTTCACCGCGCACGTTCACCACGCGCAGGATCGCGGCGACCATGAGGGTGAGCAGGGTCACGAGGATGACGGCACTGGCCGCCGCGTGAGGGAACAGCAGGGTCGATATGTCGTCGTACATCGCCGACACCACGGAGGCGTCGGTGCCGCCGCTCATCACGCGCACGACGTAGAAGTCGCCCATGACAAGCGTCACCACGAAGATCGACCCCAAGACGATGCCACTCTTGGTCAGCGGCAGTACGACGAGCACCAGGGTACCGAACCGTCCGGCCCCGGCATCGGTCGCCGCTTCGAACAGCGACCGATCGATCCGGCTCATGGTGTTGAAGATCGGCACGATCATGAAGATCGTGAACAGATGGACGTAGGAGACGATCACCGAGAAATCCGAAAACAGGAGGAAGGTCAGCGGCTTGTCGGTCAACCCCAGGAACATCAGCGCGGAATTGATGACGCCCTGCTTGCCCAGCAGCGGTAGCCAGGAAATCATCCGGATGACGTTCGAGGTCCAGAACGGCACGGTGCAGAGCAGGAACAGCCCGATCGCCACCGTTCGATTGCGCACGTGAAATACCAGGAAATAGGCGACCGAAAACCCGATCAACAGCGTGAACACCCAGGTGAACGCCGCCAATTTCAGCATGGTGAGATAGAGCGACAGCGTCAGGTGCGAGGTCAGGACGCTTTGGTAATTCTCCAGGCTGAAATCCGGGATGACCTCGAAATTGTCGTAGCGGAAGAAGCTGACCGCCACGACGAAGCAGAGGGGGGCCACGACGAACACCATCATGACCGCCACCAAGGGCATCACCTGCAGATAGGGACGGAGACGCGTCCAAGAAAATGGGGACGCGACGCTCCGCTGGGTGAGAGTCAACATCGACGTTGCGTGACCGGATCGTCTGGCACTAGGCGGATTTGAATTCGTTCCAACGCTGGATCATGTACTGGTTCTCGTCCATGACCGTGTTCCAGCACGAGATGTTGTTGAACCGCTCGATGAACGAACCGCCATCGCGCACCGCCCCCGCCTTCGCGATCGGCGTACCGTCCGGATCCTTGATCACATCCGAAGCGGGCTTACCGAGATACCAATAATCATATTCATTGGGCGTCATGAACTTTTGCGCGGTCGACGGCACCGGACTATAATAACCGTGACGCGCGACAAAGGCGCCCTGCCAGCCCGAATAGTACCAGTTCAGATATTCATAGGCGGCGTCGAGCTTTTTGCCGGTCAAATGGCGCATCAGGCCCATGCCGTTACACCAGCCGCGATAGCCTTCCTTGCCATCGGCGCTGATGTTGACCGGCGCGTAGGTGCATTGGATGCCCTTGGCCAGCACCGCCGTGACAGCGGGTGACCACATCGATTGGATTTCGACCTCGCCGCCGGCCATCAATTCGACGGATTGCTCGAACGTCGTCCAGGTGGCGCGGAACTGTCCCTTTTTCTTCAGGTCGATGAGGGCGTTGATCGTGACGTCGATCTCCGCCTTGGTCATGTTGCCTTTGTTCTTGTAGGTCGCGATCCCGGCCGATTCGAGCGCCAAGGCCGCGTCCATGATGCCGATATTGGGCACGTCCAGGATCGCCGAGCGGCCCTTGAAGGTCGGGCTGATCAGCTCTTTCCATTGGGTAACCGAATGGCCGACCAGGTCGGGGCGATAGCCGATGGAGTCCGCGTTGTAGACCTGCGGCAGGAAGGTCATCCAGTCATGCACGCCTTCGACGATCTTGGTCGACAGCTTGTCTTCGACATACATGACCTCGTAGGGCGAGATGCCTTGGCGCGAGACCTTGCGGCCTTCGTATTCGCCCTTGGTGAAGATGGGCAGAATATTGTCGAATTGCTTGATCCGTTTGACGTCGATCGCCTGAACCAGACCGCGCGCGACCGCGACCTTGGTCTGCCAGCCTTCGAGATCGGGGATATCGACGCTGTTCGGCTGGGTGATGAACCGGGCGATCGCGGTCGATGTGTCGGCGTTCTGCATCTCGACCTTGAAGCCGAGATCCTTGGCCGCCTGGTCGCCGATCGTCTGGATGACCGAATACGACACGCCCTGATGGCGCAGGACGATGTCCTTGATTTCTTGCGCCCATATGGTCGGAAACCCGGTGATGGCCCCCGAGCCCGCGGCGACGCCCGCCGCCGCGGCGGCACCTTTAAGGACTTTGCGCCGGGAGATCGCTGTGGACTCGACACCCTGCTTCGGCAGCATCGTCTTCGATCGCTTTTGCTTCATGCCATCCTCCACAAACGAAAATACAAGGAACTTCATTGACTATATTTTAAACAGACGGCACCGTTGCCGACCTTTACAGGTTCGGGCGTCGCCTCATCTGTGCCTAGACCAACATATTTTTGCCCAGTACCCATAATTTCTTTTTATTATGGGCGACATAAAAACGAGTCATGTGGAATGGCGAGCGGAACCTTTGATATTCGTGCCCTGCGATCCTTCGTGGCCGTGGTGGAAACCGGCTCGGTGACCGAGGCGGCGCGCCGGGTCGGCCGTACCCAGCCGGCGATCACCATCCAGATCCGCCGGCTGGAGGAGGCGACCCGTAGGACGTTCTTCGAGCCGAGCGCGCGGCGACCGCTGCTGACCAAGGATGGCGAGGTGCTGCTGGGCTATGCCCGAGCGATCCTGAAGCTGCACGACGAGGTGTGGAACCGGATGGCTCGGCCCGAGGTCGAGGGCCGGGTAACGTTGGGCACCCCCGACCTCTATGCCGCCTATCTCCTGCCGCGCATCCTCGCCAATTTCCGGCGGGTCTATCCGAACGTGCAGGTCGATCTGCGCTGTACCCTCAGCCGCAAGCTGCTCCTGTCGTTGGAGGAGGGCGAGATCGACGTAGCGCTGGTCACCGGCATGCAGGGCATGAAGGCCGGCGAGTTCATCCGCAAGGAGCCGCTCGTCTGGGTGACCGGAACGGAGCATGAGGCGCATCTCGAGAACCCGGTGCCGCTGGCGCTGCTACCGCCCGGCAACATCTATCGGGACGTCGCTCTCCAGTCGCTCGATCGGATCGGCCGGCGCTGGCGCATCGCCTGCATCAGCGAGAGCATGGGCGGGCTGCAGGCCGCCGTGTTCTCCGGCTTCGCCGTCAGCGTGGTGGCTCGGAGTGCCCTGGTGCCGGGAATGCGGGTGGTCGGCAAGCCGGAGTCCTTCCCCGACCTGCCGGAGATCGATCTGGTCCTCTACCGCGCCCCGGGGCAGAACTCCGAGACGGTCAACTATTTGGCCGATTTCGTCATCGGTAGCCTGATTCGCAACGTCGACCAGACCGAACCCCTCACCGCCAAGATTGGCCCATCGGAGGGACTTGGCCCCTCGGGGCTTCGCGAATGATCCGCCAAGGCGCTCGTCGGCTCATTCGAGGAAGGAAAAGCCCATCGTGCGGGCGTGGTAGTGCAGGCCGCCATCCTGCACGATCAGGAACAAGGCGCGGCTCGCCCCGTCATTGTGGTGCGAGTGTGGGGCGCCGGGAGGGGTGACCAGCGTCGCCCATTGACTCCAATCGCAGCGCGGGCCGTCGACCATCGAAAAGCAAGCCTCGCCGTCCAGGACGAGCGTGATCGCCGCCGAATTATGCCGGTGCGCCCGCTGATGCGTGCCGGCCGGCAGCGTGTTCAGGGAGAGTGTCAGGGTCGGCATGATGGTGCGGTTCGTCTCCAACCGGTCGGAGGAGAAGATCAGCGCCAGCCCGGACGTGTCGTCGTTGGTAGTGGCCTCGTAGATCAGCTCGATCTGGCGCGCGATCTCGGCGGCCGGATAATGCACGGGCTCGATCGGCGCGCTTGCCGGGGGAGGGGGCAGGGCGGCATCGACGGCCAGTTGCGGCTCGTTGCTGACCACCCACAACACGGCGCGCTGGTTGCCCGCTTCGAGGCGCACGGGGGCGCCGCCCGGCAGCAGGAAGACATCGCCCGGCGCCCACCCCAGCGTTTCCTCGCCAAAACGGCTCGTGCCGTGCCCGGCGATCACATACCAGATCGATCCCGTCGCGGCGAAATCGGCGGCGAGCGTGTCGCCCGGCGCGATGCTGGCGTAGCGCGCCAGCATCAGCGGCGTGGTGGCGGGAAACGCGCAGTCCAGGGCGGATGCTTGATCGCAGACGACGAAGCCGGTGGGCGCGTCGATCGCCAGCGCCCGGGCAGGTTCCGCCGTGAAGACCCGACCCGGCACTGGCGGCAGCTTGATGTTGAACGCGTTGCCGGAATTGAAAAAGCGCGCGCGGGCGGCCGCCGCGTCGGCGGGACTCGCCGCCCGCTGCGCCGGCATGTCGGCCATATCTGTCTTGCCGAGTTTCTCCAGCATGGGGATGGTCCTCAAGCTCTTACGGCAAAGGGATGTTCGACGAAGGCCAGGTCTTCGAGCACCCGCGCCAACACGGCGGTACCCGCCGCGACATGCTCGGGCTCGGCCCATTCGTGCTCGACATGACTGACGCCATCCCGGCAGGGAATGAAGATCATGGCACTCGGGCAGACCTTCGCCAGATGGCGCGCATCATGCCCCGCCGTCGACAAGATCGGCATCGCCGGGTGTCCCTGCGCCTGGGCCGCCCGTTCGATCAGGCGGCCCAGATTGGGGTCGAAAATATTGGAGGGCGCATCGACCTGCGCCTTGACGGTCACGCCGCAGGGCACGGCCTGTTCATGGCAGAGGACGCTCAACCGATCGCCCATGGCATTCAGCACGGCGTTGTCCGGGTGACGCAGATCGATACTGAAAGTGACGCGCGACGGCACCACAGAGGGCGCGTTGGGCTCCACCGTCACGCGCCCGATGGTGAATTTGATCGCCGCGTCATGGCCGCCGATCTCGGCGTGCAGCACCGTGGCGATGCGCGCGAAGGCCGCGAGCGCATCGCGCCGCTCGGCCATCGCCAGGGTGCCGGCATGCCCTCCGGTACCCTCGACGGCAATGTCGTAGGTCTTCTTGCCTTGGATGCCGGAAACGACGCCGATGACGCGCCCTGTGGCCTCAAGCAACGGGCCTTGCTCGATATGCAGCTCGAGATAGCCGGCTAGGGGAAAGCCCAGCGGCCTCTTCGGTAGATCGGGGAAGGCCGCATGGAGCTGGTCCAGGGCCTCGCCGACACTGATCGCGGCCGCGTCGTGTACGGCACGGATCGCGTGGAGGCGGCGCTCGCCCACAAAGGCTTCCGACCCCATCATGCCGGGGGCGAAACGGCTGCCTTCCTCGTTCATCCAGGCGACGACGGTCAGATCGCGCAGCGGTGCGCGGCCCCGCTGAGCCAGCGAGACGACGGCCTCCAAAGCGCCCAGCACGCCCGCGGCACCGTCGAACTTACCGCCGGTCGGCTGGCTGTCGAGATGGCTGCCGAGCATCAGCGGCGGGCTGTCCGGGTCGGTGCCGCGCAGGGTGAGGAAGAGGTTGCCCACGGCATCGGTCGCCGGTTCCAGCCCTGCCTCATGCGCCCAGCCGATCATCAGGCGCCAAGCGCCGATCTCGTCTTCGCTGAGCGCCTGCCGATTGACCCCGCCCGCCGCCGTGGCGCCGATCCGGGCCAGCGCCATCAGGCGCGTCCATAGGCGGTCGGCGTCGATCAGGGAAGATGGGGCCACCATCGCGTGCCCCCTAATTCGTGCGCATGATCTGGCCCGGCAGCGCGCGCGGATCGCGCGGCAGCCAGCGACCCGCCTCGACCTGAGCGATGAACTCGGCCAGCAGCGCGTTGAAGGCGTCGGGTTCTTCGAGGTTCAGCGTGTGGCCGGTCTGCGGAAAGACCGAGAGACCGCAGGCCGGAATGGTCTTCTTCAGGAAAATGCCGGGTTGCAGGCAATGGTCGTCCTCGTCGCCGACGATCACCAATGTCGGCACGTTCATGCGCTTCAAGCCATCCTCCAGATCGTAGAAGGAAGGCCGTCGCGCTTGAACGCCGCGCATCGTCATCGCGGCACCGAGATCGGAATGGGCGGCGAGCCTGCCGGCGAATTCCTGCCAGCCACGGGGATCCTTGTTCTGGAACTGCACGCGGCTGGCACCAAGCGCGTAGATCTTCGAGAACTCTTTGGCGCCCTGCTTCTCGAACTTGTCGGCCACCTCCAGGGACACGCCGCGGAAATACGCCTCGACGTCCTTTTCGCAGCCATAGCCGGCCCCGGCCACGGTCAGCGAGCGCGCGCGTCGCGGCGTGCGCAGGCCGAAATGCACTGTGCAGAAGCCGCCCATCGACAGCCCGACGATATGCGCCTTGTCGATGCCGAGCCCGTCGAGCACGGCCACCGCGTCATCGGCGGCGTTCGCCTGCGAATAGGCGTCGACGGTCGCGGGCACGTCGGAGGGCGGATAGCCGCGCGCGGCATAGGTGACGCAGCGGTGCCGGCGGCTGAAATAGCGCAGCTGCGGCTCCCAGCTCTGATGATTGCCACCGAATTCATGGATGAAGAGGATCGGCGTGCCGGCGCCGGCTTCCTCCACATGCAGCGTGATGCCATCCTTGGTGGTGATCGCCATGGGCGGGGGAACCTTTCAGAATTGCGGCGGCAGATCGTTGAGGGTACGCGCTTGTGCCACCATCTGGGGCAGCAGCGCGCAGAATTTTTCCACCCAAAGCGTTGGTACGGAAGTGCTGACTTTCACGAAGCGGTCGCCGAAGCGCTGCGTGTGATAGGTGCCCTGCCGGATCATGATGCCCTGGCGGCGATAGCATTCGACCAGCGCCTCCGGCTTGATGCCGGCGTCGATCGTCTCCAGCACCAGGAAATTGCCGTGCGAGGGGTAGACCGGCAGCGACAGCCCGTCGACGATGCTGACCGCTTCGTGGATCATCGCCTTGTTGGCGCGGTCGATCGCGCGCACCTTGCCCATCCATTCGCCCTTGACGGACAGGCCGGCCTGCGCCGCGCGCTGGGCGATGACGCTGGCGCCGAGCACGCTGGTGGCAAGGCCCGCGAATTCCTCGAACAGGGCAGGGGCCGCGACCAGCGCGCCGATGCGCAGCCCGGCCAACCCCAGCCATTTCGAGAAGCTGAGCGAGACGACCGCCCCTTCCGGTGCCGCATGCAAAGCCGGGAAATGCCCGTCCGCGAAATCGCGATAGGTGCAGTCATGCACCAGCAGCGCGCCGCACGCGCGGGCGATGGCGGCGAAGCTCTCGATTTCGTCGCGCGTGTAGCGGATGCCGAGCGGGTTGTTGGGGTCGACGAGATAGATGATCGCGGTGCGCGCGTCGACATTGGCTTTCAGCGCCTCCGCGGTGAGGCGATAGCCGCAGGCCGCGTCGTAGATCGGGATCTCGATCACCTCGGCACCCTGCTGGCGCGCGAACAGGCACGGCCATTTCCAGGTTGGATCGGTGGTGACCAGGGTGGTGCCGGGTTTGCAGCGCGCGCGGCAGATCATGGCCAGCGCGCTGACCCCGCCCTCCGTCACCAGGGCTTCCGCCCCCGGCGTGCCGAGATCCTCGACGATCGCCTTGCGCAGGGCCTCGAAGCCGAGCGGCGGGGCATAGGCGTTGAACTCGCCATGCTCGATCGAACGGATCATCGCCTCGCGCACCGCTGGGTGGCTCTCGATATGGTTGGTGTTCTGACCAAGCCAGTAGAGCCCCGGCGTGGCCGAGAGTTCGTCGAAATAGCGGTTGCGGACGAGGGCGGTGGACATCAGATCACCGAGCCGCGCGCGGCGATACCGCCATCGATCGTGACCACGGTGCCGGTGATGTAGCCGGCCTTGGGGGAGGCGAGGAATGCCACGAGATCGGCCACTTCCGCCGAGGTCGCGGGGCGCTTGCCGGGATATTTGTCGAACAGCTCCTCCCAGCGGCTTTCGTCGCCGAGCATGTCGATCGCCTTGCGCTTCATGATCTTGAGCATGCGGTCGGTGGCGACGGGCCCGGGATTGACGGCGAGGACGCGCACGCCATGGTTGAGGCTCGCCCCGCCGAGCGCCTTGGTGAAGGACATCAAGGCGGCGTTGCCGGTACTGCCCGCGATATAGCTGGCATCCCAATTCTCGCCGGAATTGCCGATGATATTCAGGATGACGCCATCCCGGCCTTTCATGCACGGATAATACAGGCGCGACAGCGTTATGTAGCCGAAGACCTTGAGGTCGAAGCCCCGCCGCCAGTCGGCCTCGCCGAGAATTTCGAGCGAGCCCGCCGGGATGTCGCCGGCATTGTTGATGAGGATGTCGACATCCCCGGCATCCACCGCGAGCTTTTCCATGGCTTCGGTGCTGGACAGGTCGAGCGCGTGAACCGTGACGGTGACGCCGTGCCGCGCCTCAAGGGCGTGCTTGGCGTCGGTCATCGCTTCGCCATTGCGCGCCGCCAAATGCAGATGGCAGCCCTCGGCGGCGAAAACCTCGGCTACCGCGAGCCCGATGCCTTTGGACGCGCCGGTGATCAGGGCCGTCTTGTTCTTGAGGTTGAGCTCCACGCAAATCTCCCGCGACGCAAGTTCGATATACAAAGAAAAGCAATCTGCATACCAACCCGTGTGAGGCTCACTCGAAGGCGGCGAGGAAGTCCAGGAGATTGTCGCCGAGCAGATTGACATGGTCGCGCATGGCCTTGTGCGCCCGCTCCGGATCATGGGCGAGGATGGCCTGCATGACCTCCTCGTGCTCGCGCACGGTGTCGGTCATCCGGTTCGGCATGCGCGTGACGCGGCGGCGATAGGCGGCCACCTGATTGCGCAGCCTGCGCGTCTGATCGGCGAGGAAGGTGTTGCGCGAGGCTTCGTAGATCGCCTCGTGGAATTCCTGGTTCACATCATAAAAGGCGTCGATGTCCCCGCCATCCGAAAGAGCCACGAGCCTTTGATGAATCTCGTCAATTTTCTCACTCCACGAGTGCGATACGCGCCGTGCGGCAAGCCTGGCGCACAGGCCTTCCAACTCGGCCATCACCTGAAACATCTCGATCAGCGCATGCGCGCCGATCGCTCGCACGGCCGCGCCCTGGCGCCCGCGCAACTCGACGAGGTTGTTGGCGGCGAGCAGCCTGAAAGCCTCGCGGACCGGCGTGCGCGACACCCCGAAACGCAGCGCGATCTCCTGCTCGTCGAGCCGGCTGCCGGGCTCCAGCCGTCCGGCCGCGATCGCCTCTTCAAGCCGCTGGCGCAGACTCTCCGCGAGCGTCACGCCAGGCAGCGGTATCAGCGCCTCATGCCCATTTTTCGCCCGGCTGCCACCATCATGTGCACTCAAACTCATATCGGCGATCTCATTTTAGAGTTTCAGTATACATCTAGGTGCCCCGATGGTGAGAATCGCGGCTGAAAGCCCCTGCTCAGCGCGCGCATTAGGCCCTAACCATGAGCAAAGTCCATGCCGTTCACGGGCGAAATCCCTCGGTGGCACATGAGTTGCTTCGAGGCACTGCGATCACGCGGCATCGGGCATGCGGAAAGCGGCCGTCATTATACAAGCTGGGGGCACTTCTGTGCAGGCATCGACGCGAGAGGGTGGGGTGAGGTCGCCGCGGGACGGGGCGGAAGCGGCGTCCAGCCTGATCGAGATGCGCGCGCTCGCCAAGACCTATGGCTCGGTTACGGCTTTGTCGGGGTTCGAGGCGGCCGTGGCGCCGGGCGAGTTCGTCACGGTCGTCGGCCCCAGCGGCTGTGGCAAGAGCACCCTCTTCAACATCGTGGCGGGGCTGGAGGAACCGGATGCCGGCGGCATCCTGCGGTTCGAGGGGAAAAGCTGCCATGCGGCGGATCTGCTCGGCCGGGTTTCCTTCATGCCGCAGCGCGATCTGCTGCTGCCCTGGCGCAACGTGATCGACAACGCGATCCTTGCCTTGGAAGTGGAGGGCACGCCGCGCAAGGAGGCCCGGGCGCTGGCCCTGCGGATGCTGCCCGAATTCGGCCTTGCCGGCTTCGAGAGCCAATATCCGCATCAATTGTCGGGCGGCATGCGCCAGCGCGTCGCCTTGATGCGCACTTTCCTCTTCAAGCGCGACCTCATGCTGCTCGACGAGCCGTTCGGCGCCCTCGATGCCCTTACCCGCGCCATGATGCAGCGCTGGCTGCTGGATGTCTGGCAGAAGCATCGGCGAACCATCCTGTTCATCACCCATGACGTGGACGAGGCCATCTTCCTCGGCGATCGTGTGCTGGTCATGACCGCCCGCCCCGGTTCCGTGAAGCTCGAACAGAAAATCGAGCTGCCGCGCCCGCGCCGGCCGGAGGTCGTCACCTCGCCGGAGTTCATCAGCCTTAAGCGCACGCTGCTCGACGCGATCGAGGAGGAGAGCATGAAATCCTTCCAATCGGGCGCCGGCGCGGTGCCCGCCCTGTGACGCCCAAGCCAGAACCCTCCCCCGGAGTCAGGAGAATATGATGTTGGATAGACGACGTCTCGTAACCGCCATCGCCCTCGTCGCGACCATCGCCGGCGCGATGGTCGCGACCGCGCCGGCGCGGAGCCAAGAACTCACCAAGGCATCGTTGCGGCTGAAATGGCTGGCGCAGGCGCAGTTCGCGGGCTTCTACGTCGCGGCGGCGAAGGGTTACTATAAGGCCGAGGGCATCGACCTCACGATCAATCCGGGCGGCCCCAATCTGCTCGCCGAGAATCTTGTCGCGACCGGTAGCGACACGTTCGGTCTCTCGGGGGGCACCGATAGCGTGTTCGCGGCCCGCGACAAGGGGCTGCCGATCGTCTGCATCGGCGTGGCGCACCAGTTGACGCCCTTCGTCTTCGTCACACGCAAGGACGGCCCGGTCAAGACCATCGAGGACTTCAAGGGCAAGACCGTCACGACCTGGTTCACCGGCGCCAATTACGTGCTGAGCGGCATGCTGGCCAAGGCGGGCATCACCGCCGATCAGCTCAAGATCCAACCGCAGCAGGTCAGCGTGACGCCCTTCGTCGAGGGCAGTGTCGATGTGGTGACCGCGACCTATTACAACGAGCTCTACGCCATCCAGTCGCGCATGCCGAAAGACAGCCTCCGGACCTTCGTGGCCGAGGATTACGGCATCACCTTTCCGCGCGACACGCTGATTGTCTCGGAAGCGACCGCCAAGGAGAAGCCCGATCTCGTGAAAGGCTTCCTGCGGGCCTCGATCAAGGGATGGAAGGACGCGTTCGCCGATCCCAAGGGGGCTATCGACACGGTGATGGCCGTCGCACCCACGCTCGACCGGGCTCAACAGGAATTCCAGCTCACCGAGGTCAAGCGCCTGATGGTGGCCGGCAAGGCCGGCGAGAACGGTCTGTTCTGGATCGACCGCGATGCGGTCAAATCGGCGCATGACTTCTTTCTGGAATACAAGGTCATCGCCAAGCCGGTCGATCTGAAGGCGGCGTACGATCCTAGTTTCCTCGAGAGCATAGCGGTGGCGGACCGTCGTCTGTGACCTTCGGTTCCAGGGCTCTACCGTCCTTGGACAGGGGCGGTAGAGCCCTGACCGCGTTTCCGGCGGGCGGAGTCCTGCGTCTGGCCTTCGCGCTCGCGGCGGTCGCGGTCGTCTGGGAGGCGTCGGTCGTGCTGTTCGGCATCAAGCCGCACAGCCTGCCGCGCCTCAGCAGCATCTTTCAGGCGATGCTGGCGACGCCGCGCGCCTATATCGACGGCTTCCTGCGCACCTTGACGGAGACTCTGATCGGCTTCGCGACGGGTGGCGCCTTCGGTATCCTGATCGGCATCGCCTTCTTCCGCCTGCGGACCCTGCGCGAGATGATCTTTCCGGTCTTCGTCGTCTCGCAGACCATCCCCGTCATCGCCTTCGGCGCCCTGGTGGTGCTGTGGTTCGGCAATACGCTGGTGGCGAAGGCGGTCATCGCCTTCTACCTCACCTTCTTTCCCGTCACGGTGAACACGCTGCTCGGCCTTGAATCGGTCGATCCTCGGCAGGCCGCCCTCCTGCGCAGCTTCGGCGCATCGAGCCGGCAGCTGCTCCTGCGTCTCCAGCTGCCGACCGCCCTGCCGCAAATCTTCGTCGCCTTGCGCCTGGCCTCGTCGCTCAGCCTGGTCGGTGCCATTGTCGGCGAATGGTTCGGCGACACGACGGGGCTTGGCGTGCTGCTGTTGCAAGCCATGTACAACGAGAACTTCGTGGCGATTTGGGCGGCACTCCTCGTCTCGGCGCTACTCGGCACCGGGTTCTATGCCGTGGTGGCGGTGGTCGAACGCCGGCTGGTCTTCTGGGGTGCCGAGCAATGAGCGTGCTCGCCGGTCGACCATCGTCGCTCGCGATGCAGCGCGGCGTGGTCGGCGGGGTGCTTCTGGTCCTGCTTTGGGAAGGGGTGGCCCGCAGCCTCGCCTTGCCGTCATACGTCCTGCCGGCCGTCAGCGACATCTTCGTCAGCATCTGGTCCACGCGCGCGCTGCTGGTCGAGGCCGCCGCTTATACCCTTTGCGAAGCCGTCTCGGGCTATCTGCTCGGCTGCGCGATCGGCATCGGTCTCGCGGTGGCGATCACCATGCTGCCCGTCACGCGCGGCTTCATGCTGCCGGCCGCGACGGCCGTCAATTCCGTGCCGGTCGTGGCCTATTCGCCGCTGATCCTGCTCTGGTTCGGCATCGGCATCGCCTCGAAGATCGTGATGGTGGCGATGGCGGTGAGCTTCACGGTCTTCCTCTCGACGCTCGCGGGGCTCGATCGCGTCGACCGCCGCTCCGTCGATCTGATGCGCAGCTTCGGGGCCGGACGATTCTCGATTTTGTGGCGGCTGCGGTTGCCGACCGCCCTGCCGCTGATGTTGGCGGGCATGCGCGTGTCGACCGTACGCGGCATCCTCGTCGCCATCGTCACGGAAATGCTGGGCGCTTATGATGGGCTTGGCTGGGTCATCTACCAGGCGGTTCTCAAGATCGATTTCATCCAGGTCTGGTCGGCGATCTTCGTGGCATCGGCCGCGAGCCTGCTGTTCTTCGGGCTGCTCGGTGTCGTGGAACGCAGGACGCTCTTCTGGAAATAGCCCCCATGAAAAGACAGATGCATCTGGGTTTGTTCATCCTGGGAACCGGCAGCCATGTCGCGGGTTGGCGGTATCCCGGCGCGGTGGACAGCTTCCAGGATTTCGCCGCCATCCAGCACATCGCCCGCACCGCGGAGCGGGGCAAGTTCGACCTGATTTTCATGGGCGACAATCTCTATGCGGATGCCGCCGCCCATCCGTCCTATACCTTGCGCCTCGAACCCCTGACCATGCTGGCGGCGCTCGCGACGTCGACCAAACACATCGGTCTTGGCGCCACCGTTTCCACGACCTACAGCGATCCCTTCAGCGTGGCGCGGGTCTTCGCGTCGCTCGACCACATCAGCGGGGGGCGGGCGGCATGGAACGCGGTGACCACCGCCAATCCGGCGACGGCGGCCAATTTCGGCACCACCCATCCCGACCATGCCCGTCGCTATGAGATGGCCGCCGAATTCCTCGACGTCGTCGCGGGTCTGTGGGATGGCTGGGCCGACGACGCCATCGTCGCCGACCGTCAAAGCGGCCTGTATATCGACCCGGCGAAATTGCGCTCGATCGACCACGAAGGGACCTTCTTCAAGGTCAAGGGCCCGTTGAATATCGGCCGCAGCCCCCAGGGCCATCCGATCATCTTGCAGGCCGGCGGCTCGGAGGCCGGTCAGGCGCTCGCCGCCCGGACCGCCGATATCGTCTTTTCGGTGGTGCAGGATATCGACGAGGCCAAGGCGGGCTATGCAGCCCTCAAGAACCGTCTGCCCGCCCATGGACGCACGGCGGCGGAGGTCACCATCCTGCCGGGCGTGATGCCGATCGTCGGGCGGACCGACAAGGAAGCCTTCGAAAAGCTCGCCATGCTGCAAGGCTTCGTCAGCGGCGGCAACGCGCTGGCGATCCTCTCCGATCGGTTCGGGCAGGACATGTCGGTCTATGATCTCGACGGGCCGGTTCCCGACATCGCCTTGCCCGACAGCTATCACAGCTTCGCCCGCGTCATGCTGGCGAAGGCGCGGCGCGAGGCCATGACGCTGCGCGATCTCTACAACCTGACGGCCGCCGCGCGCGGACACTGGGTGCTGTGCGGCTCGGCCGAAACCATCGCCGACACGTTCCAGCAATGGTTCGAGGAGGAGGCCGCCGACGGCTTCAACATCATGCCGCCCTATTTTCATCAGGGCTTCGAGGATTTCGTCGACCTGGTCGTCCCGATCCTCCAAGAGCGCGGTCTTTTCCGGCGCGACTATGCCGGAACCATGCTGCGCGACCAGCTGGGGCTGGCGCGTCCGGAACGGCAAGCGGCGGCTCCTCCTTGAAAGCTGTCGCCCACGGGGGTATCTAACGGGCCATGGTGAAGCGGATCGCATCCTACCTGTTGTCGCTTGCCGTCGTCCTTACGATGACGCTGCAGGCGATGCCGCATGCGACCGCGATGCCGTCGGCTTTGCCGATGGCCGGCATGGACATGGGCGCCGGCATGGACATGGGCGATTGTGACCATCGAGCAGCACCCTGCAAGGGCATGACCCCCGCCTGCATCGATAGCATGGGCTGCGTTACGATCATCGGCCTCCCGACGCCCCCCCTCACGGCATCGGCGCCCTTCAAATGGGGCGTCCTCAGCTACACCGTCTTCGATGTAGCGCTGGCCGGCCGGACCATCCGGCCCGAACTCTTCCCACCTATCCTTCGTAGCTAAGCCAAAGCCACGCCGCTCGGCGGACGGCATTTCGCGCGTAGCAGATCGACGCCGCATTGGCGCGTGTCGAGCTGGCGCCGCGCGCCACAGCTCCCCTGTTTGGCAATTCGCCGTGCGCTCATCGCGGACGGCTACGAAGGATAGATTATGTTCAACCACCGCATCACGGCGGCGCTCGCGCTCGCCATGGTAGTTTCATCCGCGCCCGTATCGAGTTGGGCGGCCGCCAACGAATACAAGTTCGAGTTCGTGTCCGCGAAGCCGGCCGGTGCCGGGAAAAATGAGGTCACCGTCCGGCTGGTCCATGTGCCTGATGGAAAGCCCGTTGCCGGGGCCGTGATCTTCGAGTCAAAGACGGACATGGGTCCCTCCGGCATGGCCGAGATGCCGGGCAAGGTAACGCCGCCCAAGACCGATGAGAATGGCGTCTACCGGTTCCAGACGGAAAACGGCATGGCCGGGAAGTGGGCCTTGACGATCGCCGCCAAGGTCCAGGGCGAGACGGACACCGTGAAGGGTTCCGTCGACTACACCGCGGCCAAGTGAGATGACCCGGCGCCCGCGTGCGCCGGCGGCAACTGGACGGCGCCCCGGGCATTCGCCCGGGCGCCTGTTGCCGCTCGGCCTCATTTTCCTCTTGGCGGCAGGTCCGGCCGCCGCCGAGAACGCTCCGGACGCTTTGCCCGGGGCGACCCTCGATACCGTGCTCGCCATCGCCCGTCGCCTCAGTCCGGAACTGGCCACTCGCGCCCTTGAGACCGAGGCGGCCCAAGCCAGGGTCGACATCGCGGGCTCCTGGGACGATCCGACGCTGCGCGTCACGTCGGACGAGATCGACCGTACGACAGGGCCGCGCCAGAACAAGATGATCTATAGCGTCGAGCAGGAGATCCCGCTTTGGGGTAAGCGCGACCTCAGGCGGGATGCCGCGCGCGCGGAGGCCGATCAAATGGCGGCGGAAGGCCGCTCGGCGGAAGCGGACCTGATCGAGAAAGTGAAGGTCGCCTTCGCCCAATATTATCAAACGGACCAGGCGATCCGGACGACGCACGACCTGCATGGCGTGGTGCATGACATCGCGACGCTTGCCCGCGACCGCTACACACAAAATCGCGGCACACAGCAGGAGATCTTCAAGGCGGAGGTCGAAAGCGCCCGGATCGAAATCGAGATCGCCCGACTGGAGGCTTCTTCGCGTGCCGCCAAGGGACGCCTGAATGCGCTGCTCGCGCGCCCGATCGATGCACCCTTGGCCAAGCCCGCGCGGTCGAGGCATCTACCGCCGGGAGGCACCCTTGTCCCAGCCGCCTTGCTGGAGCGCGCGCGGGTGGCCAATCCGGGGCTTCAGTCCAGTTCTGCGATCATCGCCGGGGCCGAGAGCAATCGACGCCTCGCCGAAAAAAGCTGGTATCCCGACATCACGATCAGCGCCAGCGCGATCGATCGGACGGGCAACGGTCCCAACGGCTACATGGCGGCGATCGGGTTGAAAGTGCCGCTGCAATTCGGTCTCCATTCGGCTCAGGAACACGAGGCCACAGCGAAGTTTGGGGCGGCCCGCGCGCGTCGGCAGGTGCTTGAACAACAGATCGAAGGCGACTTGGCCGAGGCTGTGGCGAGCCTGTCATCTAGCCACGCGACGGCCGATCTGATCGGCACCCAACTGCTTCCCAAGAGCGAGGCGCTCGTCCGCTCCGGGGTCGCCGCCTACGCCGCCGGCAGGGCCCAGCTTACCGACGTGCTTATGGCCGAACATGATCTGGCGGATCTCAGGGTGCAGCTCCTTTCCGCCGAATTCGACACCCAACGCCAGCTCGCCGCCATCGAACGCCTGATCGGAGGCGACCTATGACCGCGTTCCGATTGTTCATTGTCGGCGTTTTCACGGCCGGCATCGCCGCGTCCGCGATTGCCCAGCAAGCATCGCCGCCGCCGCTCTACTACCGGGACCCCTCGGGCGAACCCTTCTATTCGGCCATCCCCAAGAAGGACGCGCAGGGGCGTGACTATCTGCCGGTCTATACCGATTCCGGGATCGTGCGATCCCCGGCGATGGATGCGGCCTCGTCCGCCTCTCAGCCCGCCGACGGCAAAGGCAAGATCGTCTATTACCGCAATCCGATGGGCCTGCCCGATACCTCGCCGGTGCCGAAGCAGGATGCTATGGGGATGGCGTATGTTCCGGTCTACGAAGGCGATGTAGCCGATGCCGGAATCGTCAAGATCAGTCCAGGCAGGGTACAGCAGCTCGGGGTCCGCACGGAGGCCGCGGCCGAGCACACCATGTCCCGCACGATCCGGGCGGTCGGAACGGTCGCACTCGACGAGCGTCGCATCAGCGTGGTAGCCCCCCGGTTCGAAGGCTGGATCGAAAAGCTGCTGGTCAATACGACGGGACAACCGGTTCGAAAAGGGGAGCCGCTCGCCGAGATCTATGGGCCCGATTTGCTACTGGCCGAACAGGAGTACCTGGTCGCCCGCGACGCAGCCGGTCATGTCGAGATGGGCGACAGCACCGTCTATGGGAATTCCAACGCGATAGCCGAGGCGGTCCTGACTCGCCTGCGCAACTGGGGCATCTCCGCCGAACAGGTCGCACGGCTCACCGGCAAGGGCGGCGTGAAGCGCACGCTGGCTTTGACCGCGCCGATGAACGGCGTGGTCATGGAGAAGCTGGCGGTCGAGGGACTGCACTTCGCGCCCGGCGACACGCTCTACCGCATCGCCGATCTCTCCACCGTCTGGGTTCTGGCCGATGTCTTCGAGCAGGATTTGGGCCTGATCCAGGCGGGGCAGGAGGCCAAGGTCACGGTCCCGGCCTATCCGGACCGCGCCTTCAGCGGCAACGTCGCCTTCATCTACCCGAGCATCAACCGGGAGACCCGAACGGCCAAGGTGCGGATTGAGCTTCCCAATCCGGATCTGGTGCTCAAGACCGATATGTACGCGTCGGCTGAGATCGCTGCTCCCGTCACATCCTCGGTGGTCGCGGTGCCGGACTCGGCGGTTCTCGACAGTGGCACGCGGCAGGTCGTCCTGATCGAGCGCGGTCAAGGCCGCTTTGAGCCGAGGCCGGTCAAACTTGGTCAGAAGGCCGGCGGATATGTCGAGATCCGGGAAGGCGTCGCCGCCGGCGAGAAGGTGGTGGTCGGTGCGAATTTCCTGATCGACGCCGAAAGCAATCTGCGCGCCGCCCTCCAGGCGTTCACCGCGGCTCGGTCGCAGGAGACCCAGCCATGATTTCGACCATCATCCGCTGGTCCACGAACAACATCGTCCTCGTGCTGCTCGGCACGCTCTTCGTTGTTGGAGCGGGGCTCTACGCCGTCGAGAACACCGCGCTCGACGCCATTCCCGACCTCTCCGACACCCAGGTCATCGTCTACACCGACTATGCTGGTCAAGCGCCCCAAGTGGTCGAGGATCAGGTGACGTATCCCCTCACCACCGCGCTCTTGAGCGTGCCGCGCTCAAAGGTGGTGCGCGGCTTTTCCTATTTCGGCGTTTCGTTCGTCTATGTCGTGTTCGAGGATGGGACGGACCTCTACTGGGCGCGCTCGCGCGTCCTCGAATATCTGAACTTCGCATCGAAGCGATTGCCCGCCGGCGTGACGCCTTCGCTCGGACCGGATGCCACCGGCGTTGGCTGGGCCTACGAATACGTTGTGATCGGCGCTCAGCGGACACTCGCCGAGCTGCGCACGATCCAGGATTGGACCGTGCGCTATCAACTCGCCAAGGCCGAAGGCGTGGCCGAGGTCGCGAGCGTCGGCGGCTTCGTCCAGCAATACCAGGTCGTGGTCGATCCCCAGAAGCTGCAAGGCTACGGCATCCCCTTGAACAAGGTCAGCGAGGCGATCCGGGCGAGCAACCAGGATGTCGGCGGCCGCACCGTCGAGATGACCGAAACCGAATATGTCATACGCGGCCGCGGCTATCTGCGCGGCATCGAGGACATCGGGAATATCGTCCTCAAGATGGCCGGTGGGACACCCGTCCTGCTGCGCGACGTGGCCCGCGTCGAACTCGGGCCGGACGAGCGGCGCGGCATCACGGAACTCAACGGCACCGGCGAAGTCGTCAGTGGCATCGCCCTGCAGCGCGACGGTCAGAATGCCTTGTCGGTCATCGAGAACGTCAAGCGGAAGATCGCCGAGATCGCGCCGAGCCTGCCCAAAGGCGTCAGCATCGAGGCGGTCTATGACAGGTCGGGCTTGATCTATCGGGCGATCGAGACGCTGAGGCATACGCTTTTCGAGGAGAGCGTCATCATCGCGCTGGTCTGCGCGGTTTTCCTCCTGCACCTCCGTAGCGCTCTGGTCGCGATCATCATGCTGCCGGTCGGCGTTCTGATCGCCATGGCTCTGCTCCACGCCTTCGGCATCAGCGCGAACATCATGAGCCTGGGCGGTATCGCGATCGCGCTCGGCGCCATGGTCGACGCGGCGATCGTGATGATCGAAAACGCGCATAAGCATCTCGAACGCGCACCGCCCGGAACCTCGCGGGTCCGGGTTCTGACGGAAGCCGCGATCGAGGTCGGTCCGGCGCTGTTCTTCAGCCTGGCGGTCATCGTCGTGTCGTTTCTCCCGGTCTTCACCCTGGAAGCGCAGGAAGGGCGGATGTTCCGGCCGCTCGCCTTGACGAAGACTTTTGCGATGGCCGGCGGCGCGGTGCTGTCGGTGACCCTCGTGCCCGTGTTGATGATCCTGTTCGTGCGCGGACGCATCCTGCCGGAGCGAAAGAACCCCCTCAATCGGGCACTGATCTGGCTTTACCGCCCGGTCATCCGGACAGTCCTTCGGGCGAAGACGCTCACGATCCTTCTGGCCTTGGCGATGCTCGGCCTGACCGCGATCCCGGCGATGCGGCTTGGTTCCGAATTCATGCCGAGCCTGAATGAAGGCACGCTGATGTACATGCCGGTCAGCCTGCCGGGACTGTCCGTGACCAAGGCGGCCGAGCTTCTCCAGACCCAGAACAAGATCATCAAAAGCTTCCCGGAGGTGGAGTCGGTCTTCGGCAAGTCGGGGCGCGCCGAGACGGCGACCGATCCGGCGCCGATCGAGATGATGGAGACCATCGTCAATCTGAAGCCGGAAGCGGAGTGGCCCGCCGGGATGACGGTGGACAAGCTCATCCAGCAGATGGATCAGGCGCTTCAGTTTCCAGGCGTGAGCAACGCCTGGACCATGCCGATCAAAGCGCGGATCGACATGCTGTCGACCGGCATCCGCACGCCGATCGGCGTCAAAGTGTACGGCCCCGATCTCGTTGGCATCGATCGGCTCTCCCGGCAACTCGAAGCCGTGATCCGGACGGTGCCGGGCACGACGAGCGCCTATGCCGAGCGGATCGAGGGCGGGTACTACCTGGAAATCCTGCCGGATCGGCCGTCGCTGGCGCGTTACGGGCTGATGATCGGCGATCTGCAGGAAACGGTGCTGACGGCTCTTGGCGGCGAGTCGGTGACCTCGACTGTCGAAGGCCGCGAACGGTACTCGGTCAATGTGCGCTATCCACGCGAATTTCGCTCCGATCCGCAATCGATCGCCGAACATGTGCTTGTTCAAACTCCGGGCGGCATGACCATTCCCCTGGGGCAGCTTGCCACCATCAAACTGACCCAGGGACCGCCCATGGTCCGCACCGAGAATGCCCAATTGGTCAACTACGTCTATGTCGACATGCAGGGGCGGGATATCGGCTCCTATGTCGCCGATGCGCGGCGCGCGGTGGCGCGGCAGGTGCAAATGTCAATCGGCTATCGGCTCGAATGGAGCGGCCAGTTCGAATATCTCCAGCGCGCCAAGGCCAAGCTCACGATGGTCGTCCCGGTCACGCTGGTGATCATCTTCCTGTTGCTCTACCTCAATTTCGGGCGGCTCACCGAAACCCTCATCGTGATGCTGTCCGTCCCCTTCGCTCTCGTCGGCGGCGTCTGGCTCATGTGGTTGATGGGGTTCAACATGAGCGTCGCGGTCGCCGTGGGGTTCATCGCGCTGGCGGGCGTGGCGGCCGAAACCGGCGTGGTGATGCTGATCTATCTCGACCATGCGCTCGGGGCGGTACGGGAGCGGTGTGCGGCCGAGGAACGGGCGCTGACCCGCGCCGATCTCCAGGCCGCCATCATGGAGGGCGCGGTCGAGCGCGTCCGGCCGAAGATGATGACGGTGGTGGCGATCATGGCCGGCCTCGTGCCGATCCTGTGGAGCACCGGAACCGGGTCGGAGCTCATGCAGCGCATCGCCATCCCTATGATCGGCGGCATGATGTCGTCGACCCTGCTGACGCTCATCGTCATTCCGGCCATTTACGGGATGGTCAAGGGCTGGCGCCTTCCGAAGGCCGTCACCGCGGGGAGCGGCGGATCCTATCGTCGAAAGGGTAGGACCGACTGCTTCCCGGTCGAGCCCCTATCGCGCCATGATGCTTAAAGAAGCGGCGATACCCGCCCGAGGACGCCGCTTTAGAATCACTCCGAAGAAAGCTCTATCCCTCTTAGGAAAGAAAACGGGGATCTGGCATGGTAAATGCGTGGTTGCGCGGTATCGGCCTCCGCTGAGCTGGGAAGGGTCGGAAGGCTGCCGGTAATCGCGAATTCGCCGACATCACCAGAATTTGGACGATCCAAAGCTCCAGGGGGACAATCATGCCGAAATATCCGCATTCCTATATTCCCCGCCTGATGGGGCTTTTCTCCGCCGGCAAGGTCGATCGCCGGGAATTCCTGCGCACCTCGACGCTGCTCGGGCTTTCGGCGACGGCGGCCTATGCGTTCGCCGGCCAGATCGCGGGCGAAAAGCTCATCCCCGATGCCGAAGCGGCGGATCTGCCGAAGGGCGGCACTTTCCGCCTCGGCATGCATTGCCAGGAAATCAAGAACCCGCACACGGCGGACTTCACGGAGAAGACCAACATCACCCGGCAGGTGGTCGAGTACCTGACCTGGACCGGCCCCGACAACGTCACGCGGCCGTATCTGTTGGAGAAATGGGAGGCGTCCGAGGATCTGAAGACCTGGACGCTGCATGTCCGCAAGGGCGTCAAGTGGCATGACGGCCGGGCATTCACGGCCGACGACGTCATCTGGAACCTGAAGCGCGTCTCCGATCCGGCGAACGGCTCCTCCGTGCTCGGGCTGTTCACCGGATATCTGGTCAAGAAAACCGATACGGGCGAGAAGGACGCCAAGGGCATGCCGAAAATGAAGGCGGCGCTCTGGTCCGACAACGCCATCGAAAAAGTCGACGATTATACCGTGAGGCTCAATTGCTTCACGCCGCAGCTCGCCGTGCCGGAGCATCTGTATCATTATCCGATGCAGATCCTCGATCCGAAGGAGAACGGCGTATTCACCGTCGGCTCGAATGGCACCGGGCCTTTCGAGCTCGTCGCCTATACCGTCGGCAAGAGTGCCACGTTGAAGGCGCGCAAGGATTATTGGGGCACCGGCCCGTATCTCGACACGATCGAAGTGACGGAAATCGGCGACAGCGCAGGGACGGTGATCGCGGCACTGGCGTCGAAGCAGATCGACGGCGTGCATCAGGCCGATCAGAACACGATCAACGCCGTGAAGGCTTTCCCGCATGTGGAGGTCTACAAGGTCGCCAGTGCCCTCACCGGCGTGGTCCGCGGGAAGATGACGGAGAAGCCGTTCAACGACAAACGGGTGCGTCAGGCGATGCGGCTCGCCATGGACCGGGAGAAGGTCATCGCGGCGGGTATCGCGGGCAATGGCATTCTCGGCGAGGATACCCATGTGGCGCCGGTCCAGCCGGAATACGCCAAGATGGCACCGCAGACGCGCGATCTGGTAAAGGCGAAGGCGCTGCTGGCCGAGGCCGGCTACCCGAACGGCTTCGACTGCGAGATCGTCACCCGGCCGGAACCGGCATGGGAGCTCAACTCCGTGCAGGCGATGGCTGAGCAGTTGAAGGAGATCGGCGTCCGTGTCGCGATCAAGTCATTGCCCAGCACGCAGTATTGGGAAGGCTGGGACAAGGTGCCGTTCGGCTTCACCGGCTGGGCCCATCGGCCGCTTGCGATCATGACCCTCTCTCTGGCCTATAAGACGGGCGGATCGTGGAACGAATCCAGCTATTCGAACGCGGATTTCGATGCGATCCTGACGCAGGCCGAAGGGACCTACGATGTCGAGAAGCGCCGCCTGCTGATGGCGAAGATCGAGGCCATCATGCAGGATGACGGACCGATCCTGCAGCCGTTCTGGGCGAACTCTTCGACGGTGATGAGCAAGCGCGTCAAGGGCTTCAAGATGCATCCGTCCTACTATCTGCACCTGCAGGAAATCGGCATCGAGAAGGCCTGACCGTCACCCGCCCCGTCGCTGACGGCCGGACCCCGACATCGCATGGCACGGTTCATCGGCAAGCGATTGGCAATCATGCTGATCACCCTGGTTGCCGCTTCGTTCCTGGTCTTCGCGGTGTCGGAATTCACGCCCGGCAGCGTCGCGCGCAAGACTCTCGGCCCTTATGCGAACCAGGAGCAGGTCGATATCCTGTCGCAGAGGTTGCGCAGCAACGACCCTCTGCTGATACGCTATACCCGCTGGCTTGGGATTATCCTGGGGTTGGAAGCGGACCCGCTGCAGGACAAGAGCCTGGGGCTCGGCTTCACCGACCCGCGCGGTGCCAGGTATTTCGGAAATCTCGGCTATTCCACGCTCTACAAGCTGCCCGTGAATGACGTGATCTGGGACCGGTTGTCGGCGACAGGGCTCCTGGCGGGGCTTTCCTTCGCGCTGATCGTACCGCTGTCGCTCGTCGTCGGTGTCGCATCGGGCGTGCGCATAGGCTCCAAGCTCGATCGCGGCCTGTCGGCGACGAGCATCGTGCTGACATCCATTCCCGAATTCGCCTCCGGCGTGTTCCTGACGGCCTTCTTCGTCGTGTTGCTGGGCTGGTTGCCCGGGACAAGTCCGCTATCGACCACGGGCGGCTGGTCCGTCGCCTCGCAGATGGTGCTGCCGGTGGCCGTCCTCGTGCTCTACGATTTCGGCTATGTGGCACGGATGATTCGCGCTTCCGTGGCGGAGGTCGTTCGCCGGCCCTATGTCCGGACCGCGACGCTGAAGGGGTTGAGCCGGCGCAAAGTGATCATGCGCCACGTGCTCAGGAACGCCATGATCGCCCCTTTCACCGTGCTGCTGCTGCAGGTGAACTTCCTGTTGAGCGGTGTCGTGGTGACGGAGCTCGTCTTCGCCTACCCGGGCTTCGGGCGGATGTTGCTGGAGGCGAGCCTGTTCGGCGACATCTCCGTGATCGAGGCGGCGACGCTGGTCACCTTGACGATCGCCATCCTGTGCCAGCTCATCGGCGATCTCGGCTACATGGTCCTCAATCCGCGTATCCGGATCTCGTAGGGAGGGCGTCGCGATGAGCAGCGAATCCGTGATCGACGCCCCTGCCACCGAGATCCGCGCGTCCCGCCGGCGCTTCCGCCGCTGGGGCATCCTGCGATCGACGACGGCCACGGTCGGTCTCGCGATCATCCTGATCTGGGTCGTGCTCGCCGTTCTGGCGCCGGTCATTTCCCCCTATCCACCGAACGAGCAGGACTATCTGGCGATGGCGGATCCGACGCCGTCCTGGGGCCATTGGCTCGGTACCGACAATCTTGGCCGGGATATCCTGTCCCGCCTGTTATGGGGCGCGCGCACCGTTCTCACGGTCGCCCCCCTCTCGGTAACGGTCGCCATGATCGTCGGTATCACGATGGGGCTGCTCGCCGGCTATTGCGGTCCGATCGTCGATGCCGTGATCAGCCGGATTTCGGATATCGTCCTGTCGTTCCCGATCATCGTACTCTACGTGATTCTCATCGCGAATCTGGGGCCGTCGATCCTCAACATCATTGTCGCGACGACCGTCGCGTCGGCCCCCGGCATCGGCCGCATCGTGCGCGGCCTCGTGCTCGAACTGCGGACGCAGGAATACGTCGCCGCGGCGAAGCTGCGCGGCGAAAGCGCCCTCTACATCATGCTTGTGGAGCTGCTGCCCAACTGCCGCGGCCCGCTGATCGTCGATGCCGCCCTACGCATCGGCTACACGACCATCACCATCGGCTTGCTGGGTTTCATCGGTCTCGGCTTGCCGCCACCCAATCCCGACTGGGGCGGTATGGCCAAGGATGCCACGGCGATGATCAGCGTCTGGCCGCACATGGCCATGTTCCCCTGCCTGGCGATCGTCAGCCTCGTTCTCGGCTTCAACCTCCTCGCGGATGGCCTCAAGGATCTGGCGGATCGATGACATGACCACGGTGATATTCCCCTCGGCGAGCAACGCGCCCATGGCCGGTGGCGAGGCCTTGATCGAGATCCGCAACTTGCGGGTCGAGTACGGCGCCGGCGACCACCGGATCGTTGCGATTCCGGACCTGTCGCTGACCATTCGGCGCGGTGAAAGCTATGGCCTTGTCGGTGAGTCGGGCTGCGGCAAGACCACGGCTGCCATGGCCATCATGGGCTATCTCGGCCGCAACGGCTTCGCGACCCGCGGCAGTATCCAGTTCGAAGGGGAGGATCTGCTGCTGGCGACGCCGGCGCGGCTTGCCCGGATTCGCGGCAAGCGTATCGCGATGGTCTATCAGGAGCCATCAGCGTCGCTCAATCCGACGATGACGATCGGCCGGCAACTCGCGGAGGTGCCGGAGCTGCATGACGGCCTGTCCCGCGCGGCGGCGACGCAGCGGGTGCTCGACGTCCTGGCGGATGTGCGCATGCCGGACCCGGAGCAGGTCGTGCGCCGCTTCCCGCATCAACTTTCCGGCGGCCAGCAGCAGCGGGTCGTCATCGCCATGGCGCTCCTGGCGCATCCGGCGCTCCTCCTGCTCGACGAGCCGACGACGGGTCTCGACGTGACGGTCGAAGCGGCGGTGCTCGATCTCATCGGCTTGCTGCGTGAGAAATACGAGACGAGTCTGCTCTACATCTCGCACAACCTCGGCCTCATCGCGACGACCTGCGACCGTGTCGGGATCATGTATTCGGGCGAGATGGTGGAAGAGGCGCCGGTCATCGACCTTTTCCGGAAACCGACGCATCCCTATACGCGCGGGCTGCTCGACTGCATCCCGGATCTCGCCTCGGACAAGCGCACGCGCACGCTCTCATCCATCCCCGGTCAATTCCCGTTGCCGCATGAACGGCCGTCCGGTTGCGTCTTCGGCCCACGCTGCGGGGATTTTGTGCCCGGACGCTGTGACCAGCACCCGGTACCGCTGGAACCCGCGACTCAAAGCCATCTGGTGCGGTGCCTGCGCTGGTCGGAGATCGAACCGAAGCCGGCGGTTCGGGTATCGACCTATGTCGAGCCGGAGGCGATGGCCCCCATCCTCGACATCGATCGCCTGTCGAAATCCTATGAGCTCGGCGGCATGTCCTGGTCGCGCAACTCGGTGTCGACGGTGAAGGCCAACGAGGATCTGAGCTTCAGTGTCCGGCAGGGCGAGATCCTCGCCGTGGTCGGCGAATCGGGCTGCGGCAAGTCGACCTTTGCGAAGGTGCTGACCGGGTTGGAGACGGCGACGTCGGGCGGCATCTTCTTCGCCAACCAGGATATCGCACGGCGTGCGGTCCATCAGCGCAGCCAGGAGGTGAAGCGCGCGATCCAGATGATTTTCCAGAATCCGGACAGCACGCTCAACCCGTCGCACGCCGTCGACTTTTCCATTCGCCGCTCGATCACCAAATCGGGCGTCCGCAAGGGGGCCGCGGCCATCGCGGGCCGCGTCGCGGAACTATTCGATCTCGTTCGGCTGCCTCGGCAATTCCAGAAACGCCGTCCGGACCAGCTATCGGGCGGTCAGAAGCAGCGCATCGCGATCGCGCGTGCCTTCGCGAGCGAGCCGCGACTCATCATCGCCGACGAACCGGTCTCGGCCCTCGATGTCTCGGTCCAGGCGGCGGTCATCACGCTGCTGCTGGATCTGCAGGCGCGGGACAAGACGACGATGATCTTCATCAGCCACGATTTGGCGCTGGTGCGCCATGTGGCCGACCGGGTCGTCGTCATGTATCTCGGCCGGGTCATGGAGCAGGGGCGGGTGGAGGAGATCTTCTCGCCACCCTATCACCCCTATACCGAGGCGCTGCTGTCGGCGATCCCGATCCCGGATCCGACGAAGGGGCGGGGCCGTCGGGTCCGGTTGACGGGCGACATCCCGAGCCCGGTCAACCCGCCGGCGGGTTGCCGCTTCACCGGCCGGTGCCCGCGCAAGCTGGGCGAGATCTGCGACAGCGTACCGCCGCCGGAGCACAAGGTCTCCTCGACCCATACGATCGCCTGCCACCTGCCGCTGGATCAGTTGGTGGAGGTCACTTCCGTCATCGCCGCGGAGTGAGTTGGCCTAGGACGCAAGGGAGAGGCGTCGGTCCGGGGGCCGTTTTCAGGCAGCGGACGCGCGATAGGTGCATCCTTCGCCGTAACCGGCGTTGCCGCGCCGGACGATTATGTGGTCGAGCCCGGGAACGTTGTCGCCCAGGCGCCGCCAAATCCAGGCGGCGATGTTCTCAAGGGAGGGGAACGCGAGCCCTTCGATCTCATTGAGGTATTTGTGGTCGAGCTCCTGCCGCACGGCTTCGATCCGCGGCTCTAAATCCGTGAGACTGACAGGCCACCCAAAGACCGGATCCGGTTTTCCCTGCAAGACAATCTGAACCATGAATGAATGTCCGTGCACACCAGAATGCTGCGGCACATGATGTGCCGCTTCGAAGGTAAATTCCTTGAAAGTTTGGATCATTCCTATTCGGAGTGGGCTCCGACTCCCCTGTTGTTCAAGCCTAGCATGCGTATTTTCCCCCAGTTATCAGGGGTTAAAAAGGTAACTAGCAAGTTAATCTTTTAAGATGCCGTTAATGCGATGTTTACTATAATTTAACCTAACGATTCCAATATAAAAGCTCGATTGCATCAGCTGGAAAGTACGATTATGACACTGGGATTCCTATGGAGGACCGCCGTGGTCGCGGCCTGGATGATCCTCTTCGCACCAGGTCAGGGGTTGTCCGCATTTGCCGCCACCTTGGAGCAGCCAAAAGATAAGGCGATCCTGACGGTGTCGGGTAAAATCACGGTCACGAACAGTGAGGGGGCGGCGCAATTCGATCGTGCGATGCTGGAAGGGTTGGGGATGGTGTCGTTCGAGACGACAACCCCCTGGTACAAGGATCCGGTAAAATTCGAAGGCGTGCCGCTTGCCAAGCTCATGGCTGTGGTCGGCGCCACGGGCCAACGGATCGTGGCGATCGCCCTCAACGATTATAGCGCTGAAGTCCCGATGGAGGATGCCCTCAAATACCAAGTCATCGTCGCATTGAAGCGTGATGGCGAATACATGCCGGTCCGCGATAAAGGGCCACTCTTCGTCGTCTATCCCTTCGACAGCGATCCGGAACTCAAGGCTCAGAAATTCTACAGCCGTTCCGTGTGGCAAGTTGCCCGCATCGAAGTGAAATAGTGCACTCTAGATTATAGGATGTCCTGGCATTACGAACCGAACGATGCCGACAACACATTCTCGGCTAAAAATCCCGCTCGCGATCATCATCGCGGCGTTCGCCACCGCTGCCATTTATATCTCGGTCACGATCGTCGAGCGACAAAAGGCCCTGCGTGAGGTCTCGCGTTACAACGTCGCTTGGGCTGCCAGTCAGGCTGTCGCGGAACTGTATCGGCTCGAACTCCGGTTGGCGGCTTTCCGCGTTCCCGACTCCGGCGTCGACAAGGATGAGGTGATCCTTCGGTTCGATATCCTGGAGAACCGCGCCAAGTTGCTCGAGGACGGCAGCGTCAAGATATTCACCGACGGTGATCCGGAAGCGGGGATGGTGGTGGAGGATCTGGCGTCGACCCTCCGCGAACTGGATGGGCTCATGCCGCAGATCGACCGGCCGGGCATCGCCGAGCACGTGCTCGGCCGTCTGTCTCCGCTGGAAGCCAAGCTTGCTCGCTTCGCCGGTGACGCCAACACCTACGGTGCCGAGCGGGTCGCCGACGATCAGCGTCAATTGCTGGAATTGCATTGGGCGTTTTCCGGGCTCGCCGCGGGCCTGGCCGTGTGTGGCCTGAGCCTGATCGGTCTGCTGCTCATTCAGAACCGACTGATCAGCGCCGCGCATGTCGAGCTGCATTCCATGGCCGACGATCTCAAGATCGCCAAAGAATTGGCTGAAGCCGCGAGTGAGGCGAAATCGCGGTTCCTCGCGGCGATGAGCCATGAACTGCGCACACCGCTCAATGCCATCATCGGCTTCAGCGAGTTGATCGCCGATGAAAAATTCGGACCGATCGGACAGCCACGGTACTTGGACTACGCGACCAACGTCGTTGCCAGCGGCCGGCACATGTCGGATTTGGTCAATGATATTCTGACGACGGCGAAGCTGGATGCCGGTCAATACGAACTCAACTCGGAATTGGTCGATGTGCGCCATCTGGTCGCCGCTACCATCACGATGATTGGCGGCGCCGATATCGCAAAAGATCGTGAAATCGTCATCGATCCGGACAGTGAATGGTTCTGCCTGTTCGCGGACGAACGCTCCGTCAAGCAGATGCTGTTGAACTTGATCTCAAACGCGCTGAAGTTCAGTGCCGTCGAGACGCCGGTTCAAATAACCTCCCGCCGGGCGCACGATGGCGAGCTTTGGGTGACTGTGACGGATCACGGGATCGGCATGACGTCGGAGCAGGCCGCCGCGGCCATAAAGCCGTTCCATCAGATCGACAATCGGCTCTCGCGGCGTTACGAGGGGACGGGTCTGGGCCTCACCATCGTCAAGAGTATGATGGAGTGTCATGGCGGACGTCTCGTCGTTCGCAGCGAGGCCGGCAAAGGCTCGCAGATCTCGCTGGTCTTTCCCGCTCGTCTCCGCAGATCCGGCAGGCTCGCCGAAGTGGCCTGATTTCCCCCGTTCAAAGAAGCCGGCCGCAGCTCAAAGAAGCCAGCCCCAGCTAAAAGAAGCCAGCTTAGACAACGTCGACGATCTTGTAGCCGTAGGAATTACGGCCGTCCGCCCGCTTCTTGTACTTGTTGAAGGTCTGCGCCTTCAGCACGCCCTCATAGGCGCCATCGTGCAGCACGGTGTCCGGCACTTTGTGGAGCGGCTTGTACAGGTGATGCTCCTGGCCCTCCTTGACGTAGGGGTTGTTGCGCACCGTGTTGTACGAGATGTGCATGATCGTCCGCGGTACGTCGGCATCGTTCGCTCCCGACGCATGCAGGGTGTTGCCGTCGAAATAGCAGGCGTCGCCGGGCGCGAGCTCGATCGGTACGATCTCGTGCCGCCGCAGGATCTGTTCGAGCCGCTCGGGATCGATGGCGATGGTTTCGCCGACCTGGCCGTGATCGACCCGGCCGAGCTTGTTGGTGCCTTTCACCAGCTTGACGCAGCCGTTCTGCTCGAAGCAGGGGTCGACCCCGATCATCAGGGTCAGCATCTCCGGATAAAGGCATCCCTCATTGTACCAATAGGGATAGTCCTGGTGCCAATCCCAGCGGCCCGCGGTATGCGGCGGCTTCATCGAAAGCTTCGAGTGCCAGTGATAGACCTCGGCGCCGAGCAGCGCTTCCGCCCCGTCGACCGCGCGCGCGATCCGGGGAAAGACGCCGAGCAGATCATTGCCGAGATCCGTCCAGCCGGCCACGCGCTGCGTGTTCCCGGTGCTGTCCATCACACCACGCAGGCCGCCCGCGACGGTGGGGTCGGCGAGGCAGGCGAGGCGCAGCGGTTCAACCTCATCGGGGTCGAAGAATCCGCGCAACACGACATAACCGTCGCGGTGGTAGTCCGCGATGTGTTCGGCGGTCAGCTTATATCGCGGCAGGGCCTCGATGGGAGCCTGCGTGATCATATCGAGCATTGCGACGGTTCCTTTCCTCGGAGACGCGGGACCTCGAAAATGCGTGTAAAAAAGGCGCCCTTTTCAGGGGCGCCTTTGTCGTCACGGCCAGAGCGGCTGGTTGACCTGCCGCTCGTCGAGGTCGTCCCGCATCTTCTGGGCGACGTCCGACGGAACCTCGCCGAGCTTGAGCTGGCTGACCAACGCGTTCACATCGCTTACCGCCTCTTCAAGCCACTGGATCACACGGTCCGGGGTTTCGGAGAACGGCATTTTCTCGAGCACCCGGGCAAGCTTGGCCTTGCTGATCCAGGCACGATGACGGGCCCATTCGACCGCGGAGCAGTTGCGCTCCAGCAGGTAGTTCGGGTCCAGCGCCGCCTCGGGGCCGTTCCGATTTGCGATGAAATAGGCGCGGTTCGGATCGGGGAAGCGGATGTCGCGGGAGACATAGCTCTGCACCACGCTGGCGCGGAAGCCGGTTTCCTCGAGCTTGGTCGCCCGGTGGAACACGGCGCAGCCCTGCTGATAGCAGGCATATCCGGCGTCCGGAAACGCCGGCGTGAGCACACGGTCCTCGGGAAGGTCGCCGTGTTCCTTGTAGAGATCCCAGCCTTCTTGCCGTGTGCCGTTGAACACCTGGAAACGGCCGCCCTTCACCGTCTAAGGGTCTTGGACCATCAAGACCCAATCGAAGGCGGTCGCGTCGTGATGCCAGGTATCGACCTGCCGGCCGACCTCGCGCGGGGCGAAGTTCATGTGCCCCTGATGATGGGTCACCGTGTGCGGCATCAACGGGGTCTGGAACATCTCGGAGAAGAATGCCGTGAGGTCCGTCGAAAGGCACAGGTCCCGCATGAACTTGGAGCGATGCGTCGTGCCGCGCAGCACGGCCGCGACGCGCTTCGCCGTCGGGTTGTGCCGGACATAGGGCTGTAGCTGGTGGGCGATGTGCTGCATCGCCGCGACGCCTTCCTTCGACAGGAGGCGGGCCGGCGTGGTGAGCGCGATCGGCGATGCGAAGCGGGCGATGAAATCCTCGTCGTAGCCTAGATCCGCCAGGGTCCAGATCTGCTCCGGCCTCTCCAGTTGCAGATGAATGGCCGGATCGAATTCCGGCTCGTCTTCGATCACGAACTCGTAACCTGGCGGCAGTTCCTTCGGGTAGACGTCGGCTTCGGCGAGCATTGATCACAGCTCCTTGGCGAGCGGCATCCACTCCGATGCCGGTGAGAAAAAACTTTCCACTGAGGAGGATTTATTCCCTGACAGTGATATTTGAGCCTATACCCCCCGGTTCATCCGACTCAAATGCAATTCGCGCATAAAGACCTGCGAAGCCATGAATTTTTCACCTGCGCCGCTGGCTGGGTCAGGACCACGCAGTGCGGACCTTCGGCACGACGTCGCCATCCACCAGGATCTTGTCGACCTTCTCGTTGTAGAAGGACACGAGCCCCGCGATCTTCGTGATCTCCGGAACCGGGTCCGGGTAGTACCAGACGAGATCGGGATAGGTTCGGCCGTTCAGCGCCACCGCGTAATAGGACGCGGTACCCTTGTAGGGGCAGACCGTATGCGTGTCGGTGGGGATGAGCGTCACGGCCTTCACGTCTTCCGCCGGCAGGTAATAGCGGGTCGGCAGGCCCGTCTCGAACACGAAGACCGCCTTGGTCGTGTCCACCACGATTGTGCCGTCGAGCACGACCTGTACCCGACGCGAGCTGCGGATGGCGTCGACCCGCTTGTGTGGGCTGCGCGGGTGGCGAAAGATCTCCTCATCCTCCTCGAACCACCGGTCCATCTTGTCCCAGTAAAACGCCGCGTAGTGTCGGAGGTCCGGGGCGCCGGGTAGCGGTTCCAGGTAGTACCAGACCGCGTTCTCGGCGGTTCGGTCGCCGACGGCTATGGAGCGGTAACGCGCATCGCCCTTGTAGGGGCAGTGGGTCGTGTGCTCGGTTTTCGGCATCAGATCGAGCCGGATGTCGTCCAGCGGCAGGTAGTAGACCGGTAGATGACCGGTCTCCAACAGCAGCATCGCCCGACTGCTATCGGCGATGATGGTGCCGTTGAACTCGATCCGGATGCGCCGGCCAGTCGGCTCGAAGATGATTTCCTTTTTGGGCTTTTGCTGCGCGATCGCCTCCACGGTGTTCCTCCTCGCCCTGTCTTGTGGGTCTTGTGGGTCAGGCGCGGACCCGCGTCTTTTCCGGGTCGAAATGCGGGAAGCGGACGACTTCCGCGCCAAGCCGTTTCTGATGTCCGTCGAGCTTGCCGATCTCCAGCCGCGTCCCGAGGGCCGCGTAGGCGACATCGACGCGGGCGAGCGCGATGCTGGTGCCCAGCAACGGGGAGCGTGTGGCGCTCGTCACCACGCCGATTCGGGCGCGGCCGACATGCACCGGATCGCCATGCACAGCGGTTTCCTCCCCGTCGAGGCGGAGGCCGACCAGCCGCTTCGCCGGATGGTCGCGGCGGCGCAGCAGTGCCTCGCGGCCGACGAAATCGCCCTGCTTGGTGTCGAGCGGGACGGTGAAGCCGATCCCGGCCTCGAAGGGGTCGGTCTCGTCGCAGAACTCATGCCCGGCAAAGGCGAGGCCGGCCTCGATGCGCAGCATGTCGACCGCTTGCAGGCCGAGCGGCGTCAGGCCGAGCGGCTCGCCGGCCGCCCAGATCGCATCCCAGACGGTGGGCGCGTCGTTCGGATGGCACCAGATTTCGTAGCCGAGCTCGCCTGTGTAGCCGGTGCGCGAGACGACGATGGCGGTGCCTTCGGGGCCGTGCAGCCGGCCGACCGTGAAGCGGAACCAGCGCAGCGCGTCGATCGCGGTGCGGGTAGGGGCCGTCCATACCACTTGCGACAGGAGCTGCCGGCTGAGCGGCCCCTGCACCGCGACATTGTGCAAATTGTCCGACGAGGACCGGACCCAGGCCTTGTAGCCCTTCTCGGCCGCCAGCTTGCGCAGCCAGGGGCCGCAATAATCGTCGCCGCAGACGAGCCGGAAATTGTCGCGGTCGATGCGGAAGACCGTTCCGTCATCCATCATGCCGCCATGGGGGTGGCAGATCGCGGTATAGACGACCTGGCCGACCGCGAGCTTGCGGATGTCGCGCGTCACGGCATGGTCGAGCAGCGCCTCGGCATCGGGGCCCAGCACCTCGAACTTGCGCAGCGGCGACAGGTCGGTGATCGCCACCCGCTCCCGGCAGGCCCAATATTCGGCCAGCACGTCCTCGTCCTGGAAGACGTCCGGCAGCCAGTAATTACGGTATTCCGTCATGCGTCGGGTCAGCGCGCTGGTACGCGGATGGAAACCCGTCTCGCGGGTCAGGATCGGGGGGCTGTCGGGCGTCATGCGATAGACGATGCCTCGGGAAAAGGAATGCTCCTTCGGATAGATCCTGACCTGGATATCGGTCGGGTTCCAGCCATTCGCCGGATCGACATCGTCCGGGCAGGAGGAGGAGGCGCAGACGAGATCTGTCAGCGCGCGCATCAATACGTAGTCGCCGGGCCGCGACCAGGGCTCGTCGAGCCCGATCCCGCCGCCGGCGTCGAGCGAGGTGTTGTAGAAGAAGTTGATCGCCGGCCAGCCACGCTTTGGCGCCACGCCATAGGGGGCGAGGGCCGCGTTGAAGTTGTCGGAGCAGTTCGAATGCCCGGGATAGCCCTTGTCGTCGTAGTACTTGGCGGTGCAGGCGAGGGCGAAGGTGTCATGCCGGCCGCAGGTGTCGCGCACCACTTCCAGCAGCGGGCGTAGAGTGGCGTCGAAGAATTTCGAGGCGAGGCCCGGCAGCGGATAGGTGCGGCCGGTCAGCGTCCGGGTGGCGGTGGCGTCGAGACCCAACTCCGTCCCCGCGCCGAGGGCGGCTGCGTCGAAGGCGACGAAGTCCGAGCATTGCCGGCCTTCGATATCGACCACCTGGATGTACTCGCCGGCCGCGACGCGATAGGCGCGCGCCGTCCCCTGGGCGATGCGGATGTCGAGCAGCGGCGGTGCCAGTGCCACGGGGGGCTCCACCCGTCCCGTCGGCGGCGCGGCGCGGTCGATCCGGACATCGAAAGCGGTCGTCGGCACGACCGCCTCCGTCGATGATTCGGCGGGCGGCACGGCAAGGACACAGACGGCGGGGCCCGTCGCGGCGAGGGTGGTGGTGACCCCGGCCGGCGCGTCCGTGGCGGAGACGATGAACGGCTTGGCACCGACGAGATCGCTGCCCGAGAGGTCACTGCCAGCCAACTCGCCCGCGACGATCTCCCCGGCCGACCCCGCCGCCCGCAATCTGTCCGGCAGTCGGCCCGGCATTCCGGCGGGCACCGGCCCGAACACCGTTTCCATATCGGCGAAGGCGTAGAGCTCCGCCGATTGCGCGCCTTCGATATCGGTCAGGTGGAGGATGTCCCCGGCCTCGACGCGGAACAGCATGACGCCGCCGGCATCGAGACGCAGCCGGGATGCGGCGTCGTTGCCGGCGATGTCCATGACGATTGCCTCCGGGCCCCGCTCAGGCCGGCAGCTTGGCGGGTTCGGCCTCCGCCAGCAGCTTCTCGGCGAGCTTCCGCTTGCCGTCCGCGTCGAGCTTCTTCAGCTCGTTGTTGAGCACCCGCTCGTTGACCGACTGGTTCCAGTAGTCGAGCGCGCCGAAGCCGAGCAGCACGGCCTTGCCGACGAACTGGCGCAGCACCTCGTTGGTCGGGCCCATGACCCAGCCCGCCTTGCCGTCGCGCAGGTAGCGTTCGATGCCGAGTGCTGGACGGAAGCCGGTGCCGCCGCAGGCGTGGAGCATCTTGTCGCCGACATGCGCCACATTCTTCGCTGCGGCGAACTTAACTTGCCACATCCAGTGGAGCACGGTCGCGCGCGGCAGGTTGGCGAGATCGGTGTGCAGCGACCAGTCGCAGTCGTTGGTCAGCTTGTCCAGCGCCGCGCCCATCTGGAACACGAAGGACCGACAGGCATTGGTGTCGATCAGCGCCTCGCCGAAATAATCCTGGATCGTCGGGTAGTCGGCGACGCGCATGCCGACGTCGTTATGCGTCTTGCGCGTGACGTGGTTCTTCGCGATGTCCATGAGGCCGAGCGAGATGCCGTTCCAGCAGGCCGACGAGCACAGCAGGAAAAACGGGTCGACCGCCTCGTCGTTCGACCGGGCGCCGTCGCCGATCGGGCCGACCATGCCGTCCTCGGGAATTTCCACACCCGGTACCTCGATCGGGCCGGACTGGTTGCCACGCAGGCCGAGCCCGTCCCAGGCGGACGGGTTGGCCGTCACGTCCTTACCGTCGATCATGAAGCAGGACAGGCTGGAATAGTCGCCGTTGAAGTCGGGGCTGGTCGTCTGCACGACATACCAGTCGGCGAAGCCGCCGGAGGTGGTCCACGACGCCTTCTTGTGGACGCGCCAGCCGTCTTTGGTTTTTTCGGCTTTCGACGAAATCGGGTACCAGAAATGCGAGCCGGTTTCCGGGTCGGAATAGGACAGGGTACCGATCAGCACTTCCTTGTCGAGCCGCTTCAGCAGGTCCTTCAGCCGGGGGCTGTTATGATGGCGCAGCAGCACGGCGGCGACGGCACCCAGATGCATGGTGTAGCACATGGCCGTGCTGGGGCAGCCGTAGCGGGCGATCGTCTCCACCACCATGGCGGCGCAGATGTGGTTCTGGCCGAGGCCGCCCAGCTCCTTGGGGACGAACAGGCCGAGCAGGCCGAGGGTCGACAGCGCCTCGAAATTCTTGCGCGGATAGGTATAGGTCTTGTCACTCTCGACCGCGTTGTCGCGCATCGTCGAGGCACAGAGATCGATCAGCTTGGCCTGCAGCGCCAGCTGCTCCTCGGTCAGAATCCACTGCGGATCCCATTCGAAGCCGAGCCCCCAGAACTCCTTATCGCCCCACATCTTGCCAGTCATGTCCGCCCTGCCTTTTAAGTGATGGCGGCCGTCGCCGACCGCTCGTTCGTATGCCGTTTTCGGTGTCGCGCCGGGTTACTCGCCGTCGTCGAATTGGGCGAGCCAGGCGATCGCCGTATCGCGATAGCGTGTCAGGCCCTTGTAGTCCGCCAGCTCCGGCGGCAGCGATTGGAGAACGCGACGCGTCCGCTTCGCCCAGACCGGGTTGGTCACCAGCTCGGCCAGACTGGCGAGATAGGTGCGGACGCTGAAGACGACGCCGTTGCTGCGCGGCAAGCGGAACAGCGACTGCAGTTCCACCCGCAGATGCAGCAGGCCGGCGATGTTGTCGGGCGTCAGCGTCGTCCGGTCCGGGCCCCAGGCGGGGTAGGTCTCCGGCGAGGTGTCCATGCGCGGGTTGATCGTCATGGTCCAGTTGAGCCGCCGGACCGGGTGGCCGATCCGGAGCTGAAGCAGGTAGTTGAGCGCGCGGTCGAACACGCCGATCTCATGGGCGAGCGGTACCGGGCCGTGCCATTCCTTGAAGCTCATGCCGAGATCGAAGGCGAGCGTCCAGTCGGCCGGGCCGGTGACCATGCCGGCATCGGCGTAGAGGTCGCCGTCGCGCTGGTCCATGATCACGAAATCGCCCTGCACCTGACGCAGGATATAGTCGGCCGGCGCACGCGGCAGGGTGGAATCGTCGCCGAAGACGAAGCTGTCCTCCAGCCCCAGGGGCTTGTTGATCCAGGTCCAGCGGTCGCCGGTCCGATGCAGCTCGAACAGGTCCGGATAGCCCGCGGAGAAGGATTCCATCACCAGTTCGAGCGTATCCCACTGGTGCAGATGCATGTGGGGCAGGCTGTCGAACCGGTGCGGATCGCGTTCGAGGACGAGCCGACGCTCCTCCACCTCCGCCAGGTAATGCTCGTCGATATCGAGCGGGTGTTCGGTGGTCGACCCCTTGGGCCCCGGCAAATGCGGCTCGATGTTCACCCCGTACATGTATTTGTCTTGGTCGAACGGATAGGGGAACCGGGCGATCGCCGCGGGGCTGTTCGCATAGATGAAGGGCTCACGGAGGCGCTCGGCTGGCTTCAGCAATACGCTCATGTGATTGTCTTCCTCGTCTCGTCCGTCACAGGTCGAGCACCAGGCGATCATGGCGGGCGCGGGAAACGCATGCCATGATTTTCCGATGCGTGGCCTTTACCTCGGGGCTCAGGAAGAAGTCGCGGTGCTCGACTTCCCCCTCGATCACGCCGGTCTCGCAGAAACCGCAGGCACCGCCGCGGCAGAGCGAGGGCGGGGCGCAGCCCGCTTCCTCCAGCGTGTCGAGCAGGCTCCGGTCGCCGGGTACGTCCACGGTCTTGCCCGATCGGGCGAGCACGGCCGTGAAGGGCCGGCCGGGCTGCGCCGCCGCGAAGCGCTCGACATGGACGTAGCGCGCCGGCCAGCCGAGCGCTTCCGCCGCGTCGACCGTGGCGGCGATCATGCCGGGCGGGCCGCAGACATAGACATGCGTGCCGAGCGGCTGCTGAGCCAGCAGAACCAGCGGGGCGATCCGTTGGCCGAGATCATCGGCGTAGACCGTGACATGGCCGGGATGCCGCTTCAGCAGCTCGCCCGCGAACGGTCCTTCGGTCTCGGACCGGATGCCGTAATGCAGCTCGAACCGTGCCTTCATCTGCTGCAGGTCGACGAGATGCGACAGGAACGGCGTGATGCCGATGCCGCCGGCGATCAGCAGGTGCTTGCGCGCGGTGGCCACCAGGGGGAACAGGTTCGCCGGCGGATCGATCTCGATCTCGTGCCCGGCCTCCACCACCTCGTGCAGGAAGGCGGAGCCGCCGCGCGACTCCGTGAGCCGGCGTACCGCGATCTGATAGTGCGAGCGCTCGCCGGGCGCGCCCACCAGCGAATAGGCGTTCTTCACCACCCGTCCGTCGATCCGCATCGACAGCAGGATATGGCTGCCGCTGGAGAAATGCGGCAGCGGCTTTCCATCGGCATGGGCCAGCGTGAAGCGCTTAACGCCCGGCGTCAGCGGGTCGACCGCGACGATCCGGACCGGGATGGCGGAGAGCAGGGTCATGGAAACAGCGTCTCGATGGCGACCGCTTCGCCCGGCACCTCGGCATCCACCTGCACGGCCATGAAGGCGCCGAGCCGTCGGGAGAAGTGATCGCGGACCAGCAGCCTTCGTCCGCAGCCGGCGCAGACATGCACGTTGGTCGCGACACCGTCGTTCGTGGTCCGGCAATGGGTGCAGAAGACCTTGCGGGCGATCGAGCCGGCGACCACCTGCGCCACCTCACCCTTGCCGAAGCCGAAGGGTTCCGCGGCGATCGCCACCTCCCACAGAAACTGTTCCGGTCCGACCGCGTAGACCCGGATGCCCATATGCGCCGCGTCGAGCAGCCCCGCGACGCGTGCGATGCCGGTGGCCCGCGTCGGCATAGGTTTCGACGTCACCGGCGGACCGCCGGGCGGCGGCGGGAAAGGACCGCTCGCCGCGTCTAGCAACAGCAGGATCGGCGCTTGTTCGAGGGTGCCGCCGGCGGCGATCAGGGCCGCCGCGATCACCGGCAGGGCTTCGGCGCCGCTCGCGACCAACAGATGTCGGGCGCCCTTCGGATCGAGCGCCAGGGTCTCCGCATAGAGAGGCCGGCTTTTGATGCCGCTGACCAGCATGCTTGCTTTCCGTCAGTAGACTGAGAGGAGATTGCCGGCGATCACCGCCGCCGCAGCACCGAGCAGGGCGAGATAAGGCAGGAAGCCCGCGCGCGACAGGATCGGCTTGGCGTCGCCATAGGGATGCTCCTCCGCGAGCAGGATCTCAGGAAACCGGCCGCGATCGGTCACGTAGTGTCGGAAGAGGAAGATCGGGATGACGCAGGCCGTGGCAATGAAGCCCGACAACAGGACACCGTGGCCGTAGCTTTGCGCCCCCATGCCGATGAAGAACATGTTGACGAAGCCGAGCACGGCGGCGACGCCCAGCAGGAACGCCGATGCCCGGTAAGGTCGTTCCCAATCCGGACGGTCCATGCGGTGGATCCAGCCCGCGTTGTTGTTGAGGAAGACGAAGACCAGATAGTTGACGTTCGAGATCGCCAGCAGGAACACGTCGTCCGACAGCAGCAGAAGCAGCATGTTGAACACGACGTCGGCGACCATGGCGTAGACCGGCGCGCCATGGCCGTTCACCTTCGACAGGAATGTCGGCAGGAAGCCGTCGATCGAGCCCTGGTAGAGGGTGCGCGACGAGCCCGACATGGCGGTCATGATCGCCAGCAGCAGGGTCAGAACGAGCATGACGACGATCACGTTGGCCGCGAGACCCATCGCGCCGACCATTCCCGCCATCGCCTTGGCGATGCCCGAGCCGTCATAGATGCCGGGATCGAGCATGCCGTCGAGGCCGAGCGCCCCCTGGAAGGCGAGCGGGATGACGGTGAACATGAACAGGCAGAGCAGGCCCGAATAGAAGATGGCGCGGAAGGTGTCGCGTTTCGGATCGCGGAATTCGCGGGTGTAGACGACCGCCGTCTCGAAGCCGTAGGTCGACCAGGCGCAGATGAACAGCCCGCCGACGAACAGCGTGATGCCGGCCATGTCCCACTGACCCGGTACGATCTTGTCGCCATCATGGGCGAGCGGGACGAAGGGCGCGAAATGGCTGAGCGGCATGTCGCCGGTGACGATCGGGATGAGGCCGATCAGCGTCAGCGGGAGCAGCGAGCACACCGCGAAGGCCGTCTGCAGGCGCGCGGAGCTGAGGATGCCGCGATGCTGGATGGCGAAGCAGACGAGGATCAGCGCGGCGCCGAGAATGGCCGCCGCGTTGATCCGCAGCGTCAGGTTCTTCTCGATGAAGCCGAGGTCGAAGAGCGTCAGCGTCCAGGTATTGATGGCGGCATCGGCCGCGAACAGGATGCTGAGGATATAGCCGGCGGCGATGCTGGTGCCGATCGACAGCACCGGTGACCAGCCCAGCCAGTTGGTCCAGACCGATACCGGGCCGATCACCTTGCCGTACGGCATCCACGCCATGGCGCCATAGACCGCGACGCCGCCCGACTTGTCCGGATACATGCCGGCGATCTCGGCATAGGTGAAGGCTTGAAAGAAGCCGAACAGGATGGAGATGACCCAGACGAGCCAGGATGGGCTGCCGACGGTGGCGGCGATGGCGCCGATCGTAAAGAGCACCAGGGCGGGCACCCCGGTCGCGACCCAGAAGGCGTGCGTCCAGCCGATTTCCCGCTTCAGCGAGCCGGACGAGACGGCAGGCGAAACCGCATCGGCAGTGAGTTCGGCCATGGGCACAGGCTCCTTCGATGCGGGTTGGAAATGCTTTTCGATCGTGCGAGGCAAGCCCCGTGCCATCGCTTTGGCCCAATTCCGCGCCGAAGCCCCAATTCGGCGCGCAATCCAAGAGCAATGATGCCGGATATCGGCCGTCTTGCTCAAGAAAATTACATCTCCAGGAAGAAATTATTCTTCTGGATATGGATCGGCGATCGTCGGTCCCACCCTTCGCCGTGTTTAGTCCGTGAAGACGACCGTCTTGCGGCCGTTCAGGATCACGCGATCGTCGAGATGGTAGCGGATCGCGCGCGACAGCACCCGGCGCTCGATATCGCGGCCCTTGCGGATGAGGTCGTCGGGCGTGTCGCGATGGCTGATGCGCTCGACGTCCTGCTCGATGATCGGGCCTTCGTCGAGATCGGGGGTCACGTAATGCGCGGTGGCGCCGATCAGCTTGACCCCGCGCTCATGGGCCTGGTGGTAGGGCTTGGCGCCCTTGAAGCCGGGCAGGAAGGAGTGATGGATGTTGACGCAACGGCCGAGGAGTTTGGCCGACAGCGCGTCGGACAGCACTTGCATGTACCGCGCGAGGACGACGAGATCGGCCTTGCTGTCCTGGATCAGGTGCCAGAGCGCGCTCTCCTGCTCCAGCTTCGTCGTCCGCGTGACCGGCATGTGATGGAAGGGGATGCCGCCCAAATCGAGGCCGTCATAGGTCGCCAGCGGATGGTTCGACACGATCGCGACCGGGGTCATCGGCAACTCCCCGATCCGCCAGCGATAGAGCAGATCGGCGAGGCAGTGATCGAACTTCGACACCAGCAGGAGGACGCGGCGCCGCTCGCCGCGGTCGCGCATCTGCCACTCCATCGAGAAGCGTTGGGCGATGTCGGCGAAGCCTTCGTTGATCCGCGCGAAGGCGATCGACTGGTCGAGCCGGTTGAAGACGACGCGCATGAAGAACTTTCCGCTCTCCGTATCGTCGAATTGCTGGGCATCGAGGATATTGCAGTCGTGCCCGAACAGGTAGGTCGAGACCGCGGAGACGATCCCCGACCGATTTGGGCAGGACAGCGAGAGGGTGAATTGTTCGGCGACGGACATGGCGCTGGTACTCGATCGGCGAGAGAAGAGGGGGGTCAGCAGTCGAGCGTCGCGTCGCGCTCCCACTGGGTCAAGTGGCGCGAATAGGCGTTCCAGTCGGCGTATTTGAGTTTCAGGTAACCCTTGAGGAATTCGTCGCCGAACGCCTGCTTGAGGGTGGTCGACTTTTCAAGCAGCCGCAGCGCGTCGAGCAGGTTGAGCGGCAGCTTCTTCGCGCCGCGCACCTTGTGGCTTTCGGTATACATGTTGATGTCGAGCCGCTTGCCCGGGTCGCGGTCATGGACGATGCCGTCGAGGCCGGCAGCCAGCAGGCCGGCGGGCAGCAGATACGGGTTGACGGCGCCGTCGGCGAGGCGGAACTCGAAGCGTCCGGTGTCCGGGATCCGGATCATGTGGGTCCGGTTGTTGCCGGTATAGGTGACCGTGTTGGGCGACCAGGTGGCGCCGGAGGCCGTCACCGGGGCATTGATGCGCTTGTAGGAATTGACCGTCGGGTTGGTGATCGCGCAGAGCGCGTCGGCATGCGCCATGAGGCCGCCCAGGAACTTATAGCCGAGCTTGGAGACGCCGAGTTCGCCGGCCGGATCGTCGAACAGGTTGGTCTTGCCCTTCCAGATCGACACATGGGCGTGGCAGCCGCTGCCGGTCAGGTTGATGAACGGCTTGGGCATGAAGGTGGCCCGCATGCCGTGTTTTTCCGCGATCGATTTCGCCATGAACTTGAAGAAGGCGTGCCGGTCGGCGGTCACGACGGCGTTGTCGTAGGCCCAGTTCATCTCGAACTGGCCGTTCGCGTCCTCGTGATCGTTCTGGTACGGGTTCCAGCCCAGCGCCAGCATGCTGTCGCAGATCTCGGAGATGACGTCGTAGCGGCGCATCAGCGCCTGCTGGTCGTAGCAGGGTTTACCCTGCGCATCGGCCGCGTCGGAAATGCCGCTGGCATCCGGGGTGATCAGGAAGAACTCGCATTCGACGCCGGTCTTGAGCTCGTAGCCCATGTCCGCCGCCTTGGCCATCAGCCGCTTCAGCAGGTTGCGCGGCGCCTGCTCGACCAGTTTCCCGCCCATCCACGGATCGGCGGCGAGCCAACCCACTTCCGGCTTCCAGGGTAGTTGAATCAGGCTGGACGGATCGGGCACGGCGAAGACGTCCGGATCGGCCGGCGTCATGTCGAGCCAGGTGGCGAAGCCGGCGAAGCTGGCGCCCGCTTTGGCCATCTCGCCGATCGCCGCGGCCGGCACGAGCTTCGCCCGCATGGTGCCGAAGAGGTCGACATAGGAGATCAGGAAATACTTGATGCCACGCGCCCGCGCGGCTTCCGCTAGATCGGCCGTCATCGCCGCTTCCCCCTGATAAAATTCCAAACGAGTCAGATCAAAATGCCGTTTGGCCCGGTATCCAGCCCGTCCCCGCGAGCGGCACCTGCGCCATGGCGGCGGCTTCGATCGTCAAAGCCACCAGGTCTTCCGGCTCCAGATTGTGCACGTGCTGCTTGCCGCAGGCGCGGGCGATCGTCTGGGCTTCGAGGGTCATGACGGCGAGGTAGTTGGCGAGTCGGCGGCCGGCCTGGACCGGGTCGAGCCGGGCGGCGAGGACGGGGTCCTGCGTCGTGATACCGGCCGGATCGCGGCCCTCGTGCCAGTCGTCATAGGCGCCGGCCGTGGTGCCGAGCGCCCGGTATTCCTCTTCGAAGGCCGGGTCGTTGTCGCCCAGCGCCACCAGGGCGGCGGTGCCGATCGATACGGCGTCGGCGCCGAGCGCCAGCGCCTTCGCCACATCGGCACCGTTGCGGATGCCACCGGAGATGACGAGCTGGACCTTGCGGTGCATGCCGAGATCCTGCAGGGCCTTCACGGCGGGACGGATGGCGGCGAGCGTCGGGATGCCGACATTCTCGATGAAGACATCCTGGGTGGCGGCGGTGCCGCCCTGCATGCCGTCGATGACCACCACATCGGCGCCGGCCTTCACGGCGAGCGCCGTGTCGTAATAGGGCCGCGAGGCGCCGACCTTGACGTAGATCGGCTTCTCCCAATCGGTGAGTTCGCGCAGCTCCTCGATCTTGATCTCAAGGTCGTCGGGGCCCGTCCAATCGGGGTGACGGCTCGCGGAACGCTGATCGATGCCGACGGGCAGGGACCGCATGGCGGCGACGCGCTCGGTGATCTTCTGGCCGAGCAGCATGCCGCCACCGCCGGGCTTGGCGCCCTGGCCGATCACGACCTCGATCGCGTCGGCGGCGCGCAGATCGTCCGGGTTCATGCCATAGCGCGACGGCAGGTACTGGTAGACGAGCGTCCGTGAATGGCGCCGCTCCTCCTGCGTCATGCCGCCATCGCCCGTGGTCGTCGAGGTGCCGGCGATCGTGGCGCCGCGGCCCAGCGCTTCCTTCGCCTGGGCGGAGAGCGAGCCGAAGCTCATGCCGGCGATGGTGATCGGGATCTTGAGCTCGATCGGCCGCTTGGCGAAGCGGCTGCCGAGCACGACATCGGTGCCGCATTTCTCACGGTAGCCTTCGAGCGGGTAGCGGCTGATCGAGGCGCCGAGGAACAGCAGGTCGTCGAAATGCGGCAGCTTGCGCTTGGCACCGGCGCCGCGGATGTCGTAGATGCCGGTCGCCGCCGCCCGCCGGATCTCCGACAGCGTATGCGGGTCGAAGGTTGCGGAAAAGCGCGGGTCGGTCCGGGGGGCCGTCGGGCGATGGGGAGCGTCACCCATCAATAGGCTCCCGCGTTGTCGACATGGAAATGATAGAGGGCGCGGGCGGAGCCGTAGCGGCGGAATTCGGAGACGTCGACCTCACCCGCGACGCCCGCCGCCTTCAGCTTGCCGTGGAGCTTCGCCTTATGATGGTCGGTCATCCGCTTTTCGACGCAATCGGCGCCGAGCCCCTTGACCGTGCCGCGCACGTAGAGCCGCGCCTCGTAGATCGAGTCACCCAGGCTGTCGCCCGCGTCGCCCAGCACGGTGAGCGTGCCGGTCTGCGCCATGAAGGCCGACATGTGGCCGACATTGCCCTTCACGACGATGTCGATGCCCTTCATCGAGATGCCGCAGCGCGCCGAGGCATTGCCGTCGACGATCAGCATGCCGCCATGGCCGGTGGCGCCGGCCGCCTGGCTCGCGTCGCCCTTCACGTGGATGAGGCCGGACATCATGTTCTCGCCGACGCCGACGCCGGCGTTGCCGTGCACGATCACCGCGGCCAGCTTGTTCATGCCGGCGCAGTAGTAGCCGACATGGCCGTCGATCTCGACAGTCACCGGCGCGTCGAGCCCGACCGCGACCGCGTGGCGGCCCTGCGGATTGACGATGCGCCAGAGCGTGTCGTTGGTACCCGGCCGCAAGGCGTGCAGCGCCTGGTTCAGGTCCCGGACCGGCAATGTCGCGAGGTCGGCGAGACGCGGTTCGATCATCTGAGCGAGTGCCGTCATGCCGGCCGTTCCCAGAAATAGACTTTGGCCGGCTCCGGCTCCCAGACCCGTGCCCGCTCGATGTCCGGCAGGTCGACGAGTGCCCGGTATTCGGAGCCGAAGGCGACGTACCGGTCGGTCTCCGCCATGACGGCGGGTTTGCAGGCGATCGGGTCGCGCAGCACGCCGAAGCCGGATTCGGTGCCAACGACGAAGGTGTAGAAGCCGTCGAGATCGTCGAGCGCGTGCTCCAGCGCTTGGTCGAGAGACGCCCCTTGCCGCATCCGCCAGGTCAGGTAGCCCGCCGCCACCTCGCTGTCATTGTCGGTGGCGAAGGTCAGGCCTTCCCGTTTCAGCTCCCGCCGGACCGCATTGTGGTTCGACAGCGATCCGTTGTGGACGAGGCACTGGTCGAGGCCGGTCGAGAATGGATGCGCGCCATCCGTCGTCACCGCGGACTCTGTCGCCATGCGGGTATGCGCGATGCCGTGAGTCCCGCTCATGCGGTCGAGCGCGAAGCACCGCGCGACCTCGGCCGGCAGCCCGACCTCCTTGTAAAGCTCCATGCGCGTGCCGGCACCGACGAAGGCGATGTCGGGCATGGCCGCGATCGATTGCCGGATCGCCGCTTCGTCCGCCGTCGCGATGGAGAGGACGGCATGGGTGCCGATGACCTTGAGGTCCACCTGGCCATGGACCCGTTCGCGCAGCGACGCCATGAGCTTTGCGAAATCGAAGCCGGCCGGCGCGCGCAGGGTGAGCTTGACCCCGTCGGCGGCACCGGCTCCATAGACCGCGAAGCCGGCGCTATCGGGTCCCCGGTCGGAAAGGACGGTCATCATGCTCGCGAGATGACGCCCAAGATCGGGCTCCAGGGCCGGATCCTTGATGAACAGCCCAACGATTCCACACATGCCGGGGTAACCTCCATGGGGTGACGTGCATCGCCCAGATTGACGTCGCCCAGATCAACGGGACACAATGTCGTCCATAGGCGCGATAGTGTCAATCCAAGGGAAACATTGTTTCCCCATGAGAAATAGGCATGCCGTCCGCGCAGCCACCAGTCATGTACGGTCACTGGCGCGGATAGACGATGATCGACAGATAGGTCATCGGTGCTTCGTGCAGGATCTCCGGCCCGTGAAAGGCGCCCGCATCGAAGAACAGGGAATCGCCCGGCTGCAGCAGATAGATCCTGTCGGCATGGCGGTAGCTTACCTTGCCGGTCAGCATGTAGATGAACTCCGTCCCGACATGCTGGAAGGCGGAGTAGGGTACAGCCTCCGCCGTGAGCGTGATCAGGTAGGGCTCGACGACGATGTCGCCCGACAGCGAGTGGCCGAGAAGCTGGTATTGATGGCCGACCTTGGTGCCGCGCCGCTCGATCGTGACCCCCGTTCCGGCCGGCACGTAGGAGCAATCCCGCCTTTCGTCGAACGCACCCAAAAGGGCCGTGAGCGGGGTATTGAGCGCGCCGGCGAGGGCTTGCAGCGTCGCCAGCGATGGCGAGATCTGGCCGTTCTCGATCTTCGACAGCATGCCGGCGGAGATGTCGGCGGCACCGGCGAGATCGGTCGCCGTCAGGTCGAGGCGCTTGCGCAGTTGACGAACCTGCGCACCGATCGCCTGCTCCAGCGTGCGGTTATCCCGCCGCGGGGCGCTCGATCCCGTCGCCAGATCTTCGCCGCGGATCAGTCCAACGGTGTCGCCGGCCGGCGCATCTATGACATTGGACTCCTTAGTCTCGTCGGTCGCCACGGTACCGTTCCCTCTTTCCACCTTCACCCGAAATTTGTCCTGGCATGGACGTATACAATGACCTCCTCTGCAACTGTTTTCGACGCGCGGGCCACCACGCCTCCTGTCCGGGTCGTGCCCAGGCCGGTTCTTGAGCGGAAAGAATTTTTCTATACTATCCCCGGCGTGCCCATTTCCAAATCGCACATCGGGGTCGGGAGGCCTCAGGCATGACCATCGGATCGCCCGCGCGCCGCATCGCCGATTTCTGGTGGACTTATGAAGGGCCGACCTTTGTGCTCGCCGCCGGGATCTATGGCGGTTGGGCGGCCCTGCTCTGGTTCCATGCATCGCTGCCCTGGTGGATCTGGTTGCCGCCCTGCGTCTATCTCGTCGCGCTACAGTTTTCGCTGCAGCATGAATCCATCCATGCGATGCGCCGGGTGCCGATCTGGCTGCGCTGGGCGCTCGTCTACCCGCCCTTGGGGCTCTGGCTGCCCTATCCGCTTTATAACCGCGGCCACAGCCGGCATCATCGCAACCGCTTCATCACGGACCCCTACGAGGATCCCGAGAGCTTCTATCACACGGCGACGCGCTGGCAGGCGATCGGCCCGGTCTGGCGGGCGATCCATCTGACCAACCAGACGCTGCTCGGTCGCATCGTCTTCGGTCCGTTCGTCCGGCTCTACCGCCTCGTCGTCCGCGAGACCGGCCTGCTCGCCTGTCGCGATTTCTCCAACAGGCGGATCTGGTTCTGGCATGCGTTGATGCTTGCGCTGATCTACGCGTGGGTCGACACGATCTGCGGCTTGCCGTTCTGGCAATACGTCGTCTTCGTCGCCTATCCCGCCTTCGGGATCGGCCTCATCCGGTCGTTCTACGAGCATCGCTGGGCGCCCCTGCCGGGGCAGCGGGTGGCGAGCGTCGAATCCGGCTGGTTCTTCGGTTTCCTGTTCCTGTTCAACAATCTGCACGTCGCCCATCATCTGCGGCCGACGATCCCCTGGTACGAGCTGCGTGGCTTTTACTGGGCGAACCGGGACAAGCTCCTGGCGCATAATGCCGGCTACGTCTTTCCGGGCTATCGCACCATCGCCGCGCGCTGGCTCGTGATCCCGGTCTTCCGTCCGGTCCACCCCGTCCGGAACGACTAACCCAATGCCGCTCTCCGCAGCCCTGCCGATGTATAATCTGCCCGAGATGCGACAGGCTAATCAGGCCTTCTGGTCGGCGCTCGCCGCCCGCCTGCGCCGCGCTGGCCTCGATCCGCCGGACGCGTTCGAGCATGGCGCCCCGTCGGTGCCCAATATTATCTCGCCGGACCGGCTGTTCACCCAGATCTGTGGCTATCCGCTGCTGAAATGGTTCGTCGATCAGGCGACCATCCTCGGTACGCCGCATTACGATCTGCCGGGCTGCGAGGGAGCCTTTCACAGCGCCGCCTTCCTGGTGGCGGAGGGGTCGAGCGCACGAAGTCTGGAAGACCTGCGCGGCAGCCGTTTCGGCCTCAACAACATGCAATCGAATTCCGGCATGAACCTGCCTCGGCTGACGCTGGCCCCCTTGGCGGGCGGTGGGCCGTTCTTCAGCGAGGTCGTGACGACGGGCCATCACGTGCGCAGCGTCGAGATGCTGCAACAGGGGGCGGTCGACACCTGCGCCGTCGACTGCGTCACCTATGGCTTTCTCCGCCGCTACCGGCCGGCGGCGGTGGCGGGGACGCGCATCCTCACCTTCACCAAGCCCAGCCCCGGCCTCGTCTTCGTCACCTCGAGCGCGACGCCGCCCGATGCCGTGGCCATCCTGCGCACGGCGCTGGCCGACCTCTTCGCCGATCCCGCCTCCCGTCCGGTGCTGGAGCCGCTCTGCTTTACAGGCCTGTCATCGCTTGCCGCCGGAGACTACCGCGTCGTGCTCGACTATGAGCGTCGGGCGGCGGAAGCGGGATATCCCGAGCTCATCTGATGCTCGGACCGCGCCGGGTTCGGGGCGGATCGCCTCAGTCTTTCGCCGTCCGCTTCTTTTTCTCCGGATCGTCGAACGGCAGGGCGTGAGTCCGTGCCGGCGTCGTGCCGCCGGCGCCGCGCACTTCCACCGGTCGGCCGCCGACGGCGAAGTCGGGCGAGAGCCGCGCGATCGCCATGGACCGGCCGGTCAGGGTGGAAAACATGCCCATGGTGGCGACGCCGACCTTGCGCCCCTCGGCGAAGACCTCGTCGCCGGGCTGGGCCACCGTTTCACCCTCCAGCGCCAGACCGTAGATCTTGAACCGCTCCTTGCCTTTCGCCCGATAATGGGCGGTGGCCCCGCGAAAGCCGATCTTGCCGGGGCTGACGGTGAAGTCGAGGCCCAATTCCCACAGGGTGTCGCCCGGCCCCTCATGCTCGAACGGATACAGTTCCGAATTGTCGAAGGGATAGAACAGCAGGTAACTCTCCACCCGCAACACATCGAGCGTGGTGAAGCAGGCCGGAACGATCCCGAGATCGCTGCCTTCCCGCAGGATGGTGTCCCAGATCTCGCCGGCATCCTGCGCGCGGCAGAAGATCTCGTAGCCCCGCTCCCCAGTATAGCCCGTCCGCGAGATCATCACCGGCTTGCCGAACAGGGTGGTCTGCAGATGGTGGAAGTATTTCAGCGACCGGATATCGGGAATGTGGCGGGATAGGTAGTCCACCGCGACCGGTCCCTGCAGCGACAGGTCGTGCAGATCGTCGTCGAACAGCATGGCGACATTGCGCCCGGCCACCTGCTGCGACAGCGTCTCCTGGCCGGCACCGCCGCCATGTACCACCATCCAGCTGTTCGGACCGGTTCGGTAGAGGATGCAATCCTCGATGAACTTGCCCTGGTCGTTCAGCAAGCATGTATAGGCGGATCGGCCGGGCGTGATCTTGGACACGTCCCGGGTGGTCACATAATCGAGGATGCCCGACGCATGCGGTCCGACCAGATGCAGCTTGCGCAGGCCCGATACGTCCATCAGGGCGGCTTTGGTCCGGATCGCCACATGGTCCTCGGCGAGGTCCTTGGCATAGGTCCAGGCGGTGGGCATGCCGATCCAATCTTCCAGCTTCGAGCCCAAGGCGCGGTGCCGGTCGGCCAAGACGGTAGATCTCCAGGACGCTGTCATCACGGTTCCCAAGCTGAAAACGGAAGCGCTGGCGGCCCTGGATCGGGACGCCGCGGGTTTCCCAGTCGACAACTCTTTTTCTTACGAAGAACGGACGTCGTCAAGGGTTCGCGGGTTTGATCCGGTTCATCGCGTCGCCTCCCGAGACAGCTGCGACACATTCCAGCCGCCGCCGAGTGCTTCGATCAAATTGGCGCTGGCGGATAGCCGGCTTTGCTGGATCTGCAACGCCGTTTCCTCGTTGCTCAGCGCGGTCGCCTGAGCGGTGACCACGCTCGTGTAGGTCGTCGTTCCCGCCCGATATTCGTTGAGCGTGATGTCCACCGCCTGACGCGCCAGGCGTACCGCTTCCGCCTGGGCACCCGCCTCCTGCTGGAGAATGCGCAGGTTGGACAGCTGATCCTCCACATTCTGAAAGGCCGCCAGCACGGTCTCCCGATAATTGGCGACACTCTGGTCATAGCCGGCGCGGGCGGCGTCCACCGCGGCGCTGCGGGCTCCCCCATCCAGCAGCGTTCCACTGCCGCTGGCCGCCACGGACCACAGCATATTCGACGCGGACATCAAGGAGTCGAGCGGCCCGCCGGAGAAGCCGAAGGCGGCGGACAAGGTGACGGTCGGGTAATAGGCCGCGACCGCGACGCCGATCAGCGCGTTCTGCTGCTGCATCGTCCGCTCGACCTCGGCGATGTCGGGACGACGCTCCAGCAGGGTTGAGGGGAGCGTGAGCGGTACGTCCGGTACGGTGTTCGCCAGCTCCCCCGGGGGGATGGTGAGGTCGGCCGGCGGCTTGCCGATCAGCAGCGCGATGGCATGCTCGTATTGCGCGCGAAGCTGAGCGGCGGCGATGGCGGAAGCGCGCGTCGTCTGGAGCTGCGTTTGCGCCGTGACGACGTCGGCCAGCGCCGCGACGCCGGCGGCATGCTGGTTCTGTGTGATGAGGAGGCTGCGCTCATAGGCGCGCACCGTGTCGTTCAGCAGCCGCGTCAGCGAATCCTGGTAGCGCAGCGCGAAATAGTCGGTGACGAGATCGGTCTGCGCGGACAGCGTCAGGGCCGCGAGCTCCGCGGCACTCGCTTGTGCGCTGGCTTTGTCACTCTCGATTTGGCGGCGAACCTTGCCCCAGAGATCGAGATCCCAGCTCGCCGTCGCCTCGACCGTGTTGGTCGTGCTGAGGACGCCGGCGCTTTTCTTCCGGGTGACGCTCGGCGCGCCGGTGACGGTCGGAAACAGGTTGGACCGTTCCTCCCGCACCACGGCCTGGGCTTGGCGATAGGCCGCTTCATAGGCCTTGAGATTCTGGTTGTTGATCGCGACTTGCGAGGCCAGCGAGTCCGCCAGCGGATCCTGGTACACGCGCCACCATGCGCCCCGATCGGCGGCATCCGCCGGTTCGGCGATCTTCCAACCCTCCGGCGCCTCCTTGAAGGCAACGGGCATCGCCGTGTCGGGCTTATGATAATCGGGGCCGACCGCGCAGGCCGAGAGCGCCAATAGCGAGCAGCACAGCGCGCCGCCGTTGAGCAGCCTTCTCATGACGAAGCCACTCATCGAGACGTCTCCGGGGCGGCCGGTCCCGACGGAAGCCGATGCCAGGGTTTCGGCGACCGATGCCGGATGCGGTCGAGGTACAAATAGACCACCGGGGTGGTGTAGAGCGTCAGCAGCTGGCTCAGGATCAACCCGCCGATGATGGCGATGCCGAGCGGACGCCGGAGTTCGGCGCCCATCCCGTGATCGATGACGAGGGGGATCGCGCCGAACAGTGCCGCGCAGGTGGTCATCATGATCGGGCGAAAGCGCATCATGCAGGCGCGGTGGATCGCCTCTTCGGGCGAGAGAGCGTCGTCGCGTTCGGCCTGGAGCGCGAAGTCCACCATCATGATGGCGTTCTTCTTGACGATGCCAATCAGCAGAAAGACGCCGATCAGGGCGATGACGCTGAACTCCGTATCGGTCAGGAGCAGGGCCAGCACCGCCCCGACGCCGGCCGAGGGCAGGGTGGAGAGAATGGTCACCGGATGCACGTAGCTTTCATAAAGGATGCCGAGCACGGCATAGACGGCGAGCAGGGCGGCGCCGATCAGCAGCGGCATGGTGGAGGTCGTCGCCTGGAAGGTGCCCGCGCTACCGGCGAAGCCGCCATGCACCGTGACGGGCATGTGGATCTCTCGCACGGCCTGCTCGACGGCCGCCGTGGCGTCCGCCAGCTTGTAGCCGGAAGCGAGATTGAACGAGATCGTCGCGGCGGCGGACTGGCCCTGATGGTTGACCTGCACCGGGGTCGTCGTTTCCCGCAATGTCGCGAAGGCGGCTAACGGGATCATGGTTGAGGAACTGGTGCTGACCGCGGCACCGCTCGACGCGCTGCCGCCGCTGCTGGTCGCGATCGAATTGGTCGACTGATTGGTGGCCGAGGCGCTGCTGGACGACGTTGACGTGGATGACGAGGACGTCGTCACCGTGCCGGATACCGCGTTGCTGCTGGCGGTGCCGGAGGCCGATTCGCCCGACGTGCTGACATAGATGAGCTTGAGGGAGTCCGGATCCTCAAGATAGCGGGGCGCCAGCTCCATGACGACATGGTACTGGTTCTGCGCCTTGTAGATCGTCGAGACCTCGCGCTGGCCGAAGGCATCGTACAGGGTCGCGTCGATCCCATCGGGTGTCAGGCCGTAGCGCGCGGCCGTGGCACGGTCGATCTCCAGCCGGGTCTCCAGGCCGCCTGTCTGCTGGTCCGAGGCGACATCGGCGAGCGCCGGGCTGCGTTTCATGGCCGCCAGCAGCTTTGGCGCCCATTCCCTGAGTTGCGCCGTGCTGTCGGCCTGCAGCGTGTATTGGAACTGCGCGAAGCTCATGCGGCCGCCGATGAAGAGATCCTGCATCGGGAACATCATCAATTGGGCTCCCGGTACCGCGGCGAGCTTCGTGCGCAGCCGGGCCATCACCTCAAAGGCCGTGGCATCCCGCTCCGCCAGCGGCTTAAGGGTCACGAAGACCTGGGCTTCATTGGTCCCGCGGCCGCCCGTGAAGCCCGTGACGGTCTCGACCGCGGGATCGGCCTGAACGATGGCTTGCGCCTGCGCCAGCTTCGGCCGCATCGCCTGGAACGAGATGCTCTGATCCGCCGTGATGCCGCCCATCATCAGCCCGCCATCCTGCTGCGGGAACAGGCTTTTCGGCACGATCATGAACAGCAGGACGTTGAGGCCCACGGTCAGGAGCAGCGTCGCAAGAACCAGGCGGGGATGGTCGAGGGCCCGGCGCAGGGAACGGTCGTAGAGGGTCTGCAATCCGTCGATCACGCGGCCGACCGCGCGGGAGAAGCGGCCGGGCGATCGATGCCGGTCCGGCCTCAGCAGGAGGGCGCACAGCATTGGCGTCGTGGTCAGGGCCAGCACGAGCGAGACGGCGATCGCCAGGGACAGCACGATGGCGAATTCGCGGAAGAGCCGTCCGACGATGCCGCCCATGAGGAGGATCGGCAGAAACACGGCGACCAGCGAGACGCTCATGGACAGGACCGTGAAGCTCACTTCCTTGGCACCGAGCAGGGCCGCCTCGATGCGCGACATGCCCGCCTCGATATGGCGGGCGATATTCTCCAACACGACGATGGCGTCATCCACGACGAAGCCGGTGGCGATGGTCAGCGCCATCAAGGAGAGGTTGTCGAGGCTGTAACCGAACAGGTCCATCATGGCGAAAGTGCCGAGAATGGAGATCGGTACCGTGACGCTGGGGATCAGCGTGGCGCGGGCGCTGCGCAGGAACAGGAAGACCACCAGGATCACCAGCGCCACGGCGATGATCAAGGTCCATTCCGTGTGCTGGAGCGAGGCGCGGATCGTGCTGCTGCGATCGCCGGAAAGCGTCATTTGCACGTCGCCGGGCAGGGCCGCCCGCAGCTGCGGCAGCACCGCTTTGACGTGGTCGACGATGTCCACGATGTTGCCGCCCGGCTGCTTGAACAGCATCAGGAGCACGGCGGCCTGACCGTTGACGGAGCCCTCGTTGCGGATGTCCTCGACGGAATCGACGACCTCGGCCACGTCCCTAAGATAGACGGGCCGATCGTTGCGAAAAGCGATGACGAGATCGCGATAATCCGCGGCGAGCTCCGCTTGGTCGTTGGCGTAGAGCTGATAGCGTTGACCGCCATCGTCGATCGTGCCCTTGGCGCTGTTCGCATTGGCGGCCGACAGCGCGGCGCGCACATCCTCCAGGCCGATGCCGTATTTGAACAGGGCACTGGGATTGAGCTCGACGCGCACCGCCGGCAGCGAGCTGCCGCCGACATCGACATTGCCGATGCCCGGCACCTGCAACAGGCGTTGTTCGAGCACCGTGGCGGCGCTGTCGTAGAGCTGCCCGCGCGTCAAGGTCTTCGAGGCTAGAGCCAGGATCAGGATCGGCGCGTCGGCCGGATTGAATTTGCGATAGGTCGGAGTGCTCTTGAGGGCGGTCGGCAGATCGGCGCGCGCGCCATTGATCGCGGCCTGGACATCGCGGGAGGCGCCCTCAATATCGCGGTTGAGGCCGAACTGCAGGATGACGCGGGTCGAGCCCGTGCTGTTCTCGGACGTCATCTCGGTGACGTCGGCGATCTGGCCGAGGCGGCGTTCCAGGGGGGCAGCCACGGTGGCGGCCATGGTCTCCGGGCTGGCCCCCGCCATCTGCGCCTGCACCATGATGGTCGGAAAATCCACCGCGGGCAGGGGGGCCACCGGCAGCTTGCCGAAGGCGAGAAGCCCCGCGAGCGCGATGCCGAGCGTCATCAGCGTGGTCGCGACCGGGCGCCGGATGAAGGGAGCGCTGATGTTCACAGGGCACCCTCCTCCGGCCGCAACCCATCCGGTCCCAGCCCGGTCCCGGTCAGACGCCGCAGCCGCACCGCGACGCGGTCGAGGGTGAGATAGACCACCGGCGTGGTGAACAGCGTGAGCAATTGGCTGACCGCGAGGCCGCCGATCATGGCGATGCCGAGAGGCTGGCGCAGCTCCGATCCGGTGCCGTTGCCGAGCGCCAGCGGCACCGCCGAGATGAGTGCCGCCATGGTGGTCATCAGGATCGGCCGGAAGCGCAGGAGACAAGCCTGATGGATCGCCTCGCGCGGCGGCAACCCGTCATCGCGCTCGGCGACGATGGCGAAGTCGATCATCATGATCGCATTCTTTTTGACGATGCCGATCAGCAGGATGATGCCGATGACCCCGATCACGTCGAGATCCGTGCCGGTCAGCTGCATGGCGAGCAGCGCGCCGATGCCGGCGGGCGGCAGCGTCGACAGGATGGTGATGGGGTGGATGAAGCTTTCGTAGAGAATGCCCAGGACGATGTACATCACCAGTACCGCCGCCAGCATCAGGAAGAGTTCGTTCGTCAGCGATGCTTGGAAAGCGGCCGTGGCGCCCTGGAAGCTGGTGCCGAAGCTGTCGGGCAGACCGATCGTCCGCTCCGCCGCCCGCACGACCGCCACGGCGCTGCCGAGCGACGCGCCGCTGGCGAGGTTGAAGGAGATGGTGGTCGTCGGGAATTGGGCGAGGTGGCTGATCTGCAAGGGCTTGTGGGCCGTGACGATCCGGGCGATGGCACTGAGTGGGACCTGTCCGCTGCTTGCCGTGGAGGATGGCAGGTAGATCGAATCGAGGGCGGCGAGCGTGTCGTTCAGCTTCGGATCGGCTTCCAGGATGACCCGCATCTGGCTCGCCTGGGTGAAGATGGTGGAGACGATGCGCTGACCGAAGCTGTCGTAAAGCGCGTTGTCGATGGTCGCGAGCGTGATGCCGAAGCGTGCCGCCGTGGCGCGGTCCACCTCCACGGAGGCCGATAACCCGCTATCCTGCAGGTCGCTCGTGACGTCCGCCAGCTCGGGTGCCTTGCGGAGCTGTGCGACGAGCTTCGGAACCCAGCCGCTCAGCTCGGTGAGCGAGGGGTTGTAGAGGATGAACTGGTACTGGGTCGCGCTGATATCCGTGTCGACCGTCAAATCCTGCACGGGCTGCATATAGAGCGAGATGCCGGACACGCCGGCGACGCCGCGCTGGAGACGGCGGATGATCTCGCTGGCGGTGGCGCTGCGCTCGTCCTTGGGACGCAGGTTGATCTGCAGGCGGCCGACATTCAACGTCGTGTTGCTGCCATCCACCCCGATGAAGGAGGACAGGCTCACCACGTCCGGATCCTTCAGCACGGCTTCGGCCAGGGCGACTTGCCGCTCGCTCATATGGCTGAACGAGACGGATTGCGAGGCTTGGGTGACGCCCTGGATGATGCCGGTGTCCTGGATCGGGAAGAATCCCTTGGGCACCACGAGATAGAGCCACACCGTCAAGCCGACCGTCGCGGTTGCGATCAACAGCGTGGTCATTTGACGGTCGAGGACGAAGCTCAGGGCATGATCGTAGCCGTCGCTCAGCCGATCGAACCAGCCCCCGAACCAACGCTCGAACCAGTTGGCGCGCGACGGCTTGAGCGACGTGTCCGGCTGGGGCGGGTGATGCCGCAGCAATCGCGCGCACATCATCGGCACCAGCGTCAGGGAGACGATCGCGGACAGCACGATGGTAACGGCCAGCGTCACGGCGAACTCGTAGAACAGCCGGCCGATCACATCGCCCATGAACAGGAGCGGGATCAGGACCGCCAGCAGCGACACCGTCAGCGAGATGATGGTGAAGGCGATCTGACGAGAGCCTTTCAGCGCAGCCTCGAACGGGCTTAGACCGGCTTCGATATGGCGGCTGATGTTCTCGATCACCACGATGGCGTCATCGACGACGAAACCCGTGGCGATGGTCAGGGCCATCAGCGACAGATTGTCGAGGCTGAAGCCCGCGAGATACATGACGGCGAGCGTGCCCACGAGGGAGAGCGGCACCGACAGGCTGGGGATGATCGTCGCGCGCAGATTTCGCAGGAACAGGAAGATCACCATCACGACCAGCCCGACCGCCAGGGCGAGCTCGAATTCGACATCCGCTACCGAGGCACGGATGGTGGTGGTGCGGTCCGTCAGCACCGTCGTGCTCACTGAGGACGGCATGCTGGCGGTCAGTTGCGGCAGCAGCGCCTTGATGCTGTCGACGACCTGGATCACGTTGGCGCCGGGCTGGCGCTGGACGTTCAAGATGATCGCCGGCGTAGTGTTCATCCAGGCGCCGAGCTGCGTGTTCTCCGCCCCCGCCACCACCTCCGCCACATCGGATAAAAGCACGGGCCGCCCGTTCTTATAGGCGATCACCGTTGCCAGGTAGTTGTTCGGGTCGCTGATCTGATCGTTCGCATCGATGGTGTAGGATCTGTGCGGCCCGTCCAGCGTGCCCTTTGGCGTGTTGACGTTGATCTTGCCGAGCGTGGTGCGCAGGTCGTCGAGATTGAGCCCATAGGCGGCCATGGCACGGATATTGGCGCGAACGCGGATGGCGGGCTTGTTGCCGCCGCTCAGCGTGACCAGGCCCACCCCGGCCAGCTGCGAGATCTTCTGCGCCAGCCGCGTATCGGCGAGCGTCTGAACCTCGGTCAAGGGCAGGGTCGAGGACGTCACCGCGATGGTCAGGATCGCGGCATCGGCCGGGTTCACCTTGGCATAGATCGGCGGGGCCGGGAGGTCGCTCGGCAGCAGGTTGTTGGCCGCGTTGATGGCGGCCTGCACTTCCTGCTCCGCGACGTCCAGCGACAAAGTGAGGTTGAACTGTAGCGTGACCACCGAGGCCCCGCCCGAAGACCGCGACGTCATCTGGCGCAGATCGGCCATCTGGCCGAGTTGCTTCTCAAGCGGCGCCGTGACGGCGGAGGTCATTACCTCCGGGCTGGCACCGGGATAGAAGGTTTGCACCTGGATGGTGGGATACTCCACGGCGGGCAATGCCGAGAGCGGCAGGTAGCGCCAGGCGATGAGGCCCACCACGAGCAGCGCCGCCATCAGCAGCGTCGTCGCCACCGGCCGCAGGATGAAGAGGCGCGACGGGTTCATCGGCGTCGCTCCGGCGAGGCGGGAGATCTCATGGCTTTGGGGTGCCCTGCTCTTGGGCGGCCTGCTCCTGGGGTGTGGTCCCGGCGGACTTGTCGCCGCCGGCGACGGCCGGGATCGTTATGGCGGCGCCGTCATGCAGGTGATCGGCACCATCCACCACCACGCGGTCGCCCGCCGCCAAACCGGACAGCACGGCGACGACGCCGCCGGCGGAGGCCCCGGTCTGGATCTTGCGGACCGACACCGTATTGTTGGGGTTCACCAGATAGACGAAGGTTCCGGGCGTGCCGTTCTGAACGGCCGCGACGGGCACCACGATCGCGTCATGCAGGGTGTCCAGCAGCAGCCGGGTATTGACGAACTGATTGGGGAACAGGGCGCCGTCGGCATTCGGGAAGAGGGCACGAAGCTTGACCGTGCCGGTCGTGGTGTCGATCTGGTTATCGAGCGTGTCGAGACTGCCATCGGCGAGCCTCGTGGTATTGGCGCGATCATAGGCGGCCACGCTGAGAGACGCGCCGTCGCGCAGGTGCCGCATGACCTGCGGGAGGCTGTCTTCCGGAAGGGTGAACACCACCGAGATCGGCTGAAGCTGCGTCACGATGACGATGCCGTTGGTGTCGGAGGCGGTGACGTAGTTGCCCTGGTCGACCTGTCGCAACCCAAGCCGCCCATCCACCGGCGAGACGATCCGGCAATAGGTCAGGTTGAGCGTCTGGGTGTCGACCTGGGCCTGGTCGGTATGCACGGTGCCTTCGTCTTGCCGCACCGTCGCCCGCGCCGTATCGAAGGTTTGCTGCGAAATCGAATCCTGCTTGCTCAGGCGGCGATAGCGCTCGAGGTCGAGCCGCGCATTGTCCAACAGCGCCTGATCTTTCTCGAGTTGTCCCTGATATTGGGCAAGGGCCACCTGATAGGGGCGGGGATCCACCTGGGCGAGTTGGTCGCCCTTCTTCACCATCTGCCCTTCGCGGAACGGAAGCTCCGTCAGATAGCCGCTGATCTGCGATTTCACTGTAACGGTCGCGAGCGGCGTGACCGTCCCCAGCGAGGTAAGGCTGACCGGCAGGTCGCCCTTGGTCGCCGTTGCCACCCCGACGGATTGCGCGGTTTCCATCCCGCCCGGGGCTCCCGGCGGACCTCCGGGCGGCCCGCCGCCCATGCTCCCCCGCTTCCAGGGTTCGCGCCAGACCAGAATGGCGGCCACCACGGCCACGGCCAGGAGGAGCCACGGCCAAACCGGCTTTCTCCTTGCCGGAATCGGATCAAGTCGGTCGTCATGTTTTTGAGGGGAGCGCGCGCGCGTATCCATGGGATTCCGTGAAACAGCAGATCTCGATCGAGGCATGGTGAACGATGCCCCGGAGAACCTAGTGAGGTGGCTCGGCCGTTCAACGGTAATATTGAATTATATAGATATTTACATATTTTATCCAAAATTATACAGAGTAATTACTTAGATATATGGATCTTATTTTGTATCTGTATTAACTTTATTGTCATGACCATCTCGATCCGGGAAACACATGGGCGGTCACCGGAGACGGCGGGCCTATCCTGTGCTGGACAATTGGTGATGCTTTGCAAGGATGATCCGAGCAGAGACGGTCGTGCTCCGGCTACGACGGACACCGCCGATGCGCCGGTCTTTACAAATGGCCAATCGCAAGGGAAGCAGTTGACCCAGACGCATATCCTCCTCGTCGAGGACGATCCGGAGATCCGAGAATCGCTGGAGCGCTTCCTGCGCGCCAATGGTTTCATAACGTCGATTGCCGACAGCGCCGAGGCGGCCGGCGATGTCTTGGCTCGTAGCGATATCGATCTTGTCCTGCTCGATCTGATGTTGCCCGGCGAGGATGGCCTTAGCTTGTGCCGTCGGTTGCGCGCGTCGAGCGGCCCGCACATCATCATGCTGACCGCCCTATCCGAACCGACCGATCGGGTCATCGGCTTGGAACTCGGGGCCGACGACTACATCTGCAAACCTTTTGATTCGCGGGAGCTTCTCGCCCGGATCCGGGCGGTCCTGCGGCGACCTCCCTTGGCGGAGGGCCAGCAGCGCCAGACCGGCGCCGACGCGGTCTTTCGCTTTTCCGGCTTCGGCTTCTATCCGCAGCGTCGCTACCTGCGCTCTCCCGCGGGGCTGCGCATTCCGTTGACCGGGGCGGAGGCGGATCTGTTGCTCGCGTTCTGCCAGAATGCGCGGCGGGTATTGTCGCGGGACGAACTGATCGGCCTCACCCGGGGCGAAGGTTTCGCGATCGCGACGCGATCCATCGACATCCTGGTCAGCCGCCTTCGACGCAAACTGGCGGGCGACGACCCGTTCGCCGATGTCATTCGAACGGTGCGGACGGATGGTTACGCGTTTCAGCCGCAGGTCGTCGTCGATGAATGACCGATTGCTCGGCACGATGCTCGGTCAGATTCTCGCGATCATCGCCGGGGCGTCGACGCTGACGTTCCTGCTTTTCCTTCTCCTGCTGTCGACGTTCTCGCCGACTATCCCCCCGGCGCCGCCATGGCCGTGGCCGAATGCCTACCGGATCGCGGCGCTCATCGAGGGCATCCATGCCATTCCCGAACGCGACCGGGCGCTCGTGGTCGCCGCCGCGACGCGGCCGGGCCTGTCGGTCCGGCTGACACAGATTCCGACGCCCTGCGGCGCCCTCCAATCCGATGCGCGGGACATGCAAACGGTGCTGAACACCGAGTTTCACGACCTCATGCTCGACGCGGTGGTGCATTCCTGCGATGGGATCGGTGCCGATCCTCGGGAAAACATTCAGATCCTGGCCAAAGTTGGCGACCAAACGCTGGAAATCCGAACCGAAAGATCCTCGAATATCCGTTTTTCCATGATCACCCTGCCGTTTGCCGGCGCCCTGCTGTTCCTCTGCATAGCTGTGGCGGCCATGTCGGCCTGGGCCATCTCGCGCGTGATCGGGCCGCTGCGCCGGCTATCCGAGAAGGCCGATAGCTTCGGCCGGGAGATCGCCGTCGCCGCGATCGAGGAGGAGGGCCCTCAGGAGATCCGGCGCGCGGCACGCGCCTTCAACCTCATGCAGGAGCGTATCGCGCGGTCGGTCCAGGATCGCACGCGCATGCTGGCCGCCATAAGCCACGACCTGCGCACGCCGCTGACCAGGATGCGCCTTCAGCTCGAGACAGGACACGCGGACAACATGCGCGGCAGGATGCTGCGGGACATCGGCCTCATGCAATCGATGGTCACCTCGGCGCTGGCCTTTCTCAGCGGCAGCTTCGACGAGGAAGAGAAAGAATGGCTCGATCTCGGGGCGCTTCTGTCGACCCTCTGCGACGAGTTCGAAGAAGCCGGCGCCGCGGTGCGGTATGAGGGGCCAGAGCAGATCCGGTTCTTTTGCCGGCCGAACGCCATGGCGAGGGCCGTGACCAACCTCATCGAGAATGGCTGCCATTTCGGGAGCGAAGTCACGATCAGCGCGTCCACGATCGGCGGCGACATCGTCATCGATGTGCAGGATGATGGACCCGGTATCCCCGCGCAACGCCGGCAGGAGGTGATCGAGCCGTTCGTCCGTCTCGATCCATCCCGGTCGGACCGTCCGGGCAGCGTCGGCTTGGGGTTATCGATCGTGCAGGAGATCGTGCGGGCCCATGACGGGACATTGACGCTCCTCGACCGACAACCCAACGGCCTCATCGCCCGCATCACGCTGCCGCTCTCACGCGGTCACATGTGATCGGGTCTTCTAGGGCTGGCGGGACCGTTGTTTCATCGTGGCCCTGTCCTGATGCCGCATCCAGGCGAATACCGCCGGCATGAACCAGGCTTTGCCGGCGATCAGCGGCACGTAGCCGGGAGCTTGGAAGTCGAGCGCCGATGCGCCGTCCTCGGCCCCCAGCACCTGCATCGCGGCCTTCGCGCCCGCCCAGCGCGCCCAGACGACGCCCGATCCGCAATAGCCCGCCGCGTAGCGCTTCCCGGCGCGCGAGAAGATACGCGGCACCATGTCGCGATTCATCGCCACATAGCCGTACCAGCTATGTTCGATCTCCACGTCCTGCACTTCCGGGAAGATGTCGACCAGGGCGGTGCGCAGCGCTTCGGTCGGCCAGTCCGGTTCGCCGGCGATCGTGCCGTCGCGACCGCCGAACAGGATGCGCGTGCCGTCCGGTGACGGCCGATAGTAATAATGCAGCTTGCGCGTCTCGCCGCACATCATGCGGCGGGGCATCAACGCGCCCATCAGGTTCGCGGAAATCGGCGCAGTCGCGATGATCCGGCTGCGTACCGGCACCAACCGGCGGCGCAGCCAGCGATCGGACGTGTCGCTATAGCCGTTGGTGGAGACGATCACGTCGTTAGCGCGGACGGTGCCGCGGGCCGTCGATACTTCATAGTCGTCCGCGTCCTGGCGGATGCCCAGCACGGCGGTCTCGCCATGGATCAGCGCACCGGCCTCCAGGGCGAGGCGCAGCATGGCCGCGTGCAGCTTCGCGGGATGCAGCCCGCCGATATCCATGCGCACGCTGCCGCCGGCATAGAAATCGGTGCCCAGGAATTGCCGCTGCTCGTCGCGCGGCACGGCATGGGCCTCGATGCCCAGCGTGGTGCCGAGCCAATCGGCCTCGCGCGCCATGCGGTCGTACTCCTGCTGCGTCAGGGCGCCGTTGAAGCGTCCGACCAGCTTGAAGTCGCAATCGATCTTCTCGTCGGCGATGAAGCGATAGAGGTCTTCCCGCGCCGCCTTCGATTCCGCCAGGATCGCGGCGGCGCGGGCTTCGCCGAACCGGGCGGTCATCTGGGCGAAGCTCGGGCGCAGATTGCCGCTGGTGATCCCGCCATTGCGGCTCGACGCGCCCTCGCCGGGCTTCTGCTTGTCGAACACCTGCACCGAGCGACCGGCGCGCGCCAGGGTGATCGCGGCGCTCAGCCCGGTATAGCCCGCACCGACGATCACCACGTCCGAACGCGGCTCGACAGGCGTTTGCGGAACAACCGATAGGGGTGCGGCACGCCACCAATAGGGGGTGTCGGACGTTGTCATGTGGTTATCGTCTCCGGTCACGGTTCAACACCAATCTGTTCGCGCAGTTGCAGCCACCAGCCGTAGGATGGCGGCCAGTGCCCCCACTCCGGATCGACCGCCAGGGCCTGGGCCGCGTGCAGCGCCCAATGCGGATCGGTCAGCGCCTCGCGCCCGATCGCGATCAGGTCGGCCTGTTCCGCCTGGAGGATCGCCTCCGCTTGCGGCCCGTCCAGGATGACGCCGACCGCCATCGTCGGGATGCCGGTTTCTCGCCGGATCGTTTCGGCATAGGGCACCTGGTGGCCACGCTGGAGCTTTCGCCGCTTTTTCTTGAAATCCATGATCGAATTCTCCGCCCGGATGCCACCGGACGAACAATCGATCAGATCGATGCCGCGCGCCGCCAGTTCGCGCGACAGCGTGACGCTGTCCTGGATCGTCCAGCCATCGGTCCGGTCGTCCAGGTCCTTGCGCCAATCGACGCAGGATAGGCGGAAGAACAGCGGTCGGTCGGACGGCCAGTTGGCCCGCACGCTCTGCGCGATCTCCAATGCCAAGCGCATGCGGCCAGGGAGGTCGCCGCCATAGGCGTCGTTGCGCGCGTTGGAGACCGGGGAGAGGAAGGAATGGATGAGATAGCCGTGCGCCGCGTGGATATCCAACACGTCGAACCCGGCCGCCGCCGCGCGGCGCGCGCCATGGCCATAAGCGTCGACCAGGCGATGGATTTCATCGATCTCCATCTGGCGCGGCTGGTGCCAGCCGTCGATGGTGCGCCCGGCGCTGGCGCTGACCGGCTGCCACGGCGCTTCGCCCGCCGCCGCCTCGGTATCGCCGAGCGGCCCCAGCCCTTCCCATGGACGCTGGCGCGACGATTTCGGGCCGGCATGATGCAGTTGCGCCGCCGCGAGGCTGCCTTGCGATTGGACGAAAGCGGCGATGCGCCGCAACGGCGCGACGTGGTCGTCCGACCAGATGCCGAGATCGCCATAGGTGTTGCGGCCGATCGGATCGACGATCAGCGCCTCGGTCATCACCGTGCCGGCACCGCCGACGGCGAATTTCGCCAGATGCTGGAAATGCCAGTCCGTCGCGATCCCGTCCGGGCCGGATTTGTACATCTGCATCGGCGCGATGACGACGCGGTTGGGAAAGGTGACGCCGCGTAGTCCGAACGGGCTGAACAGCAGCGCGGTCACCGATCCGCCACCGCCACGCGCGCCCGCAGGCCGGCGGCGGCGGGCGGTAGATCGGCGAAGCGCGCGGTCAGCGCGTCGTAGCTTTGAAGCACATACGCCGCCCCGCCGTCGGACGGTGCCGCGCGGCCTCGCAGCGCCTCGAAAATGCGATGTTTGACGAAGAACCGCCAGGTGACCGGTACATCGGCCAGCAGGCTCGTCAGCGTATCGTAGCGCGCGATGGTCCAGATCTGCTCGAAAGCGACCCGCCCCGCGCCGTGACCGAATTCCGTCACCGGGCGCTGTGACGAGAGCGCCGCGCGCAGTCGGTCCGTCGCCGGTTCATCCAGCTTGCCATCGGTGCCGATGACGACACCATAAGCGGCATGCGCGCTGTCGAGGGAGACGAAGCCACGCCGGACGTCGTCCAGCACCGCCTGGGCCGGCCGTTCCACGGGGTTGCCATAGCCGCCCGCGCCGGGGCCTTGAATGAGGATGATGTCGCCGGGATCGCAGAGCACGATATCGGCGGAGCCAAGCTCCACGGCTCCTTCCGTCCCCGGATTCTTGACGAACCGCGAGACGGCGCCGGATTGCCCGCCGACGAAGCCCCAGGCGGAAAACACCGAGCGGTCGCGGTTGCGGGCGGTGACCATCGATTGGGGCGCGAACAGCTGGAATTCCATCTCCAGCCCCAAGCCACCGCGATACTTGCCCGCACCGCCGGAATTGGGAACCAGGCCGTACCGTCGGATCTTGATCGGTACCTCGGCCTCGTTGATCTCGACCGGCGTGTTCTTCAGATAGGACATATTGGCGCCGCAACCCTCGGCGCCATCCGCGGCGGGACCGCCGCCGGCACCGCCGCCCACCGGTCCGATCGACGCCATCACCATCCGCCCGGCCCGAGTGGTCGTCTTCACGTTCATGATGCTGACGCCACTGCCGGGCGATGCCGGCATGCGGTCGGGCAGCGCGCGGCAGAACGCGCCGATCACCGCCGTTTGCGCCAGGTTGCACGACAGGCTGCGCATGCCGACGGCCACCGGCTCCGTCGCGTTGACGACGCTGCCCGGCGGCAGGATCGCGCGCGCCGGACGTACCAGCCCGTAATTCAGCAGCAGCGACGGATCGAGCGAGTAGAGCGCATAGACGACGCCCACCATCACCAGCGCATGGCGTTCCTTGCCGCCGGTCGGCATGTTCAGCGAGGAGACCAGTTGCGGATCGCTGCCCGTATAGTCGAGCGTCAGCGTGTCGCCGTGGATCTTCAGCGTGACCGCGACTCGCACCGGATAGCCGCCGGCCGAATCCTCGTCGGCGTAATCGGCGAAGAAATACTCGCCATCGGGAATGTCGCGGATCACCGCGCGCGCCTGCTTTTCGGAATAATCCAGCAGATCGCCCAGCCCGCTCTTGAACGAGGTCGCCCCGAAACGATCGATGATCTCGTGGATCTTGCGCTCGCCTACATTGACGCAGCCGATCTGCGCGTTGAGGTCGCCCCAGTTCTGTTCGGGCAGCCGGACGTTCCGGGAGATGATCCGCAGCAGGTCTTGGTTCATCACGCCGTCGCGCAGCAGCCGCATCGGCGGAATGCGCAAGCCTTCCTGATGGATCTCTGTCAGGCTGCGCGACAGCGTGGCCGGCACCGCGCCGCCGACATCGGTATTGTGGATGTGGCAACCGACGAAGCAGACCAACTCGCCGCCCCGGAACACCGGCTTCCAGATATGGACGTCGGGCGTATGGGTGGCGACGTAGCCGCTATACGGGTCGCTGGTCAGGCAGATATCGCCTTCCCGGTAGTCGAAGAGCGGGATCACATCGCCATAATCGAGGCCGGTGTACCAGGTCGCGCCGAAGGTCTTGGGCGAGGCGACGGTCAGCCCCTCCGTCGTCATCACCTGGCAGGAGAAATCCTCGGTCTCCTTCACGAAGGTCGAATGCGCCGTGCGCATCAGGGTCCAGCCCATGCTCTCGGCCGCCGCGGCACAGTAATTCGCCAGCACCTGCAAGGTCGTGTTGTCGAGGCTCATGCCGATGGCTCCGGGATGATGCGCAGGTTGGTGTACTCGTCGACCCGCACCGAGAAGCCCGGCAGGACGATCGTCGTGCAATCGTCCTGGGTGACGACGGCGGGGCCATCGAAGCTTTGCCCGGCGGCCAGCTCCGCCCGGCGATAGATCGCGACGGTCCGGTGCGCCCCATCCAGCCACACCTCCGCTTGGCCGGAAACCGGGGCGGGGCCGAGCACCGGCACATGCCGGGGCAGTTCCGGCTTCGGCGTCTTGCCGCTGATGACCACGCGCAAGGCGATGACCTGCAAGGGCGCTGTCCGGTCGGCATGGCCATAGACCCGCTCATGCATCGCATGGAACGCATCCGCGATGGCGTGCCGGTCGGTCGCCGCGATGATCCGCGCGTCGAGCGGCGTGTCGATCTCGAACGACTGGCCTCGATAGCGCAGTTCGGCCGAATAGGCGAAGCTGTGGGGTCCGTCATAGCCCTGGTCGCGGCGCAGCCAGAGCAGCGCCCGCTGCTCCAGCGCCGCGAATGCGTCACGGATCGTGCCGACCGCGCCGTCTTCCAGGTCAAGATAGACGGTGGTCAGGAAATCGTTCTTGAGATCGGCGATCAGGCCGCCCAGCGCGCTCAGCACGCCGGGCGTCGGCGGCACCACCACTTCCTTCATCGACAGCTCGCGCGCCAGGAAGCAGGCCAGCATCGGTCCGGCGCCGCCGAAGGCCAGGCAGGCGAATTCGCGCAGATCGACGCCGAAGCGCGAGACCAAGCCACTGACATCGGCATACATGCCTGATGTGGCGATCCGGATGATCGCCTCGGCCGTCTCCTCGATCGTGCGGCCGAGCCGCCGCGCCAGCTCGCCCACCACCGCGCGGGCCCGGTCACGGTCGACGGTGACCGCCGAATAGCCCATGGCCGACAGACCGACCAGGCCGCAGGCCGCGAATGCATCGGTCACGGTCGCTTGCGTACCGCCGCGCCCGTAGCAGGCCGGCCCGGGCCGCGAGCCGGCGCTTTCCGGCCCGACCTTCAGCACGCCGAGCGGATCGACCCAGGCGATCGAACCGCCGCCCTCGCCGATCGAGCTGACGGAGACCGAGGGGATGAAGATCTGGAAATCGCCGATCCGCTCGCCCACGCCATATTGCGGCTGCCCATCGATGATCAGGGCGACATCGGCGCTGGTGCCGCCGATGTCCAGGCTCATGCATTTCGCGATGCCGCAGGTTTCGGCCATGTGGCTGGCGCCGATCACGCCCGATGCCGTGCCCGACAGGATCATCTGCACGCATTCGGTCTTGCCCTGCTCGGCGGTCATCACGCCGCCGTTCGACTTCGTCAGGCGCGGGTCCGGCACGACGCCGACCTGCTTCAGCGCCGCCTGTAACGAGGTCAGATAATGCGCCACGCGCGGCTGCACATAGGCGCCGATGACCGTGGTGATGGTCCGCTCGTATTCGCGGATGATCGGCCAGGTCTCGCTGGAACAGAAGACCGGGAGGTCCGGGGCGAGGTGCTGGATCATCGCCTTCGCCGCCAGCTCGTGCTCCGAGTTGCGGTAGGAATGCAGGAACGCGATGACGATCCCTTCCACCCCGTCGGCGCGCGCGGCGTCCAGCGCCGCGACGACGCTGGCGGGATCGAGCGGGGTGTCTTCGCCCCCGGCGGCGTTCAGGCGTTCGGTGATGCCGAACACGAGATCGCGCGGGATCAGCGGTACCGGGCGCTTGGACAGCAGGCTGTACATGTCCGGGATCTTGAGCCGCGCGACTTCCAGGACATCGCGAAAATGCTCGGTCGTGAACAGCGCCAGCCGCAACCCTTTGCGCTGGATCACGGTGTTGATCCCGACGGTCGTGCCGTGGGTGAAATAGCTGATCTCGCCGGCCGGGACACCGTGGCGTTCGCCGAGCAGGCGGAGACCCTCCAATACCTCGGCGCCCGGCTCGTCGGGCCGCGAGAACACCTTCAGGCTTTTCAGCTCCTTGGTGGCCTCGTCGAAGACGGCGAAATCCGTGAACGAGCCGCCGATATCGACGCCAACGCGATAGCCCATATCCTCGGTCCTCCTTCGACGTCCGGCGCGATCGTGCGACTAGCGCCCGATCTCCTTGTTCCAGGATTCGATCCATCGGCTCTGGCGCGCGAGGACGTCCTTGTAGGGCGGGATGATGATGCGCGATGCCGGGGTGATCTCGGGCGCCACCCCGGGATCGATGACGGCGTCCTTGTTGCCGATGCCATACCGGATGGTGCTGCCGAAGCAGGATTGCGCCTCCGGGCTGAGCGATAGGTTCGCGAAGTCGTAGCCCAAGGGCGAGCTGTTCTTGATCTTCTGGATCCAGGTCATCGCCACCACCACGCCGGGGTCCGGCGAGATGTATTTGAATTCCTTGTTGCCGTCGTCGATGAACGCCCAGGCGCGGCCGTCCCAATAGAGGGCGATATCGATATCGCCGCTTTTCAGCCCGTTCAGCACGCTGTTCGGGTCGGTCCAGAAGGCCAGATTGCCGCTTTGCTGCATCCGCTTCACCTGTGCCAGCCCCGGCTGGATGTTGTCGACGTCGCCGCCGTACAGGTTGGCGAACATCCACACGGATACGGTGAAGCCCGCGCTGGGATAGTTGATGCTGGGCATCGACGCCTTCCACTTGCCGGCGACCGTGCCCTCCACGAAGGATTTCCAGTCCTTCGGCGGGTCCTTGATGGTGGTGCCGTTGTAGATCAGCCCCATGGCGCCGTAGTTGTGGACCACGCCGTAACCATCGCCCATGGCCGCGAATTCCGACGCCTCGTTGCTGGCATTCGGCACGGTGTCGGGCGTGAAGCGGTCGACCAGCCCACGGCCGATCGCGTCATACGCCGTCTCCGTCGGGTTGTAGACGATATCGAGCGGCGGCTTGGAGGGGTTGGCGGCGATCTGGTTCAGCCACTGCACCGGCGCGCCCAGCACGACATCCACGGTCTTGCCGGTTTTCTTCTCGAACGGCTCGATCATGCATTTGCGCAGGCTCTGCTCCCAGATGCCGCCGAACGCGCCGACGACCAGGTCGGCCGCGCGGACCGGACCCGAAGACATCAGGAGCAGCGATGCCGTCGCGGCCGCCGCGATCCGTGTCTGGATGGCTGTTTTCGCACGCATCGTTCGATCCTTGTGCAGGCCGGGCAGCGACGAGCGACCGGGACAGGGCAAAAGATATTCATTATCTTGAAACAAGCGCAAGCGCCATTCGATGGGCCGAACGGAGAGGGCACGGAAATCTATGGCTCCGAGGTGCCGCTAGGTCAGGCATTCGGCAATTGCGTCCACCGAATTTGCATTATAATGAATTGAGAGGCGTATATAATGAAATATCGGTATTGGCGCGAGGGCTGTGCTCGTCCAATGCCCAGGTAAACCGAAGGCAAAAATTGGACCAAATCGCCGCCACGCCCGATGAGACCGCGCCCGCGCCGGATATGTGCTTGCCGAAGGTCGGCGGCACGATCAAAGGGCTGCGGCTGGCCAAGTCCATGACGCTGCAGGATTTGGCACTCGCGGCGGGGGTCTCCGTCGGCATGCTCAGCCAGATAGAGCGGGATCGGGCCAATCCGTCCCTGCGTGTGCTGACCCAGATCCGCCACGCGCTGGGGGCGCCCATCAATGCGCTGTTCGAGGATGTCGACGAGGCGCCGCGCGGGCCGTCCTTCGTGCGCCGGGCCAACCAAAGGCCAAGGCTGGAACTCGGCTATCTCAGCAAGGAATTGCTGTCCCCGGGCGAGCCGCACGGGTTGAAGTTCATGATCCTGCACGTCCCGCCCCAGGGCACGTCCGGGGGAGCGCCGCTCAGCTATCCGTCGGAAAAGGGCGGCATGATCCTTGAGGGTCAGCTGTGCCTCAAGGTGAAGGACGAGGAGGCGCTGCTGAACGAGGGCGACAGCTTCCTGTTCGACAGCTTGCTGCCGCACAGTTTTCGCAACCCCGGGGACCGGCTGACCAGGGTGTTGTGGATCATCGGCCCCGTCCCGATCGAGCCGCATCTATGACCGGGGAACCGGCATGACCAAGCCGGGCGTGCCGCTGCGTCTTGACGGCATCAGCAAGAGCTTCGGCGGCACGCTGGTCCTGGAACCGCTCGACCTGGATATCAAGGAGGGCGAGATGCTGGCCTTGCTCGGCCCGTCCGGCTGCGGCAAGACGACGACATTGCGGATCATCGCCGGCTTCGAGACGCCGGATACCGGCAGCATCGTGATCGGCGGCCGCGACGTCACCGAGTTGCCGCCGAACAAACGTTCGCTCGGCATGGTGTTCCAGAACTACAGCCTGTTCCCGCATATGAGCGTGGGGGAAAACGTCGCTTTCGGCCTGAAAATGCGCGGATCGAACGCGGCGGACCGGACGCGCCAGTCCCGCGCCATGCTGGAGATGGTCCGCCTGGCGCAATACGAGGATCACGCCGTCCACCAGCTTTCCGGCGGCCAGCAGCAGCGTGTCGCCTTGGCACGGGCACTCGCCACCTCGCCCGCGATCCTGCTGCTGGACGAGCCGCTGGGCGCGCTCGACAAGAACCTGCGCGAACGGATGCAGTTCGAGCTGCGCGAGATCCAGCGCAAGCTGAACATCACCTCCATCCTGGTCACCCACGACCAGGAGGAGGCGCTGACCATGAGCGACCGGATCGCCGTCATGAGGCGCGGCGCGGTCGTGCAGGTCGGCCACCCCACCGACGTCTACGATCGTCCGCGCACCCGTTTCGTATCGGAATTCCTCGGCACGGCGAATGTCTTTACCGGCACGGTGGCACAGGCGGGCGACGCCGGAGCATGGATCGTCACCCTGGATGCGCAGCCGCATGCACAGGGAAAAACCTTCGCGCCGGAGCCGTTGGCCGTCGGTCGGCGCGTGACCCTGGCGGTGCGGCCGGAGCGTCTTGTCATCGTGCCGCCCCGCGACGGCGTGATCCGCGCCATGGTCAAGGATCTGGTGTTTCGCGGGTCCTATTTCGCCTACGAACTGGTGGCGGATGGCCATGACCAGCCGATCTTCCTGTACAGCCAGACCCGCCAGATCCTCGCCGAGGATGGCCGCGTCGGCCTGACCTGGGCGCCGGAGAGCGCCGTCGTCCTGGGGGATGAGGCGTGACCGCGCGCGCCATGCCGCCCCCGGTGCCGCGCCGTGGGCTACGCCCGTACCGCCTGGCGGGGCCAAGCTGGTGCCTGCCGGTCGTGTTCTTCCTGGCCGTCTTCTTCGTCGTACCGCTCGCCGCGAATCTTCTGCGCAGCGCGCCCGCCGGGGAGGCCGGGGGCGTCCTGTTCTATTACGAGAAACTGCTCACCGACGGGTATTATGTCGGCATCCTGCTGGAGACGCTGAAGGTGGCACTCGTCGCCACCCTGGCCAGTCTGGTGGTCGGCTATCCGGTCGCCTATTTCATGGTCCGCCATGCCGGGCGCTGGAACGGGGTCATCGTGTTCTTCGTCGTGGTGCCGCTGCTGACGTCGATCATCATGCGCACCTTCGGCTGGCGCGTGCTGCTGTCGCGCCGTGGCCTGCTGAACGCCGGGCTGCTGGATTGGGGGCTGATCACCCGGCCCACCGACATCGCTGAGACGTCGATCGCGGTCTATATCGGGCTGGTCCATGTGCTGGTGCCGTTCATGGTGCTGTCGATCAGCTCCGTCCTGCAGGGGGTCGATGTTCGGCTGGAGGAAACGGCGCGCGTGCTCGGCGCCGGGCGGCTGCGCACCTTCCTGCACGTGACCTTGCCGCTGAGCGTCGATGGCATCGTCACCGGCTGCATCCTGGTCTTCGTCGTCACCAATGGCAGCTTCCTGACGATGCTGCTGCTCGGCGGCGGCAAGATCAACACCCTGGCCCTGCTGATCTACCAGCAATTCGTCACCACGCAGGATGTCGGCTTCGCGGCGGCGATGGGCAATGTGCTGATGCTGGTCGCGGCCCTGTGCTTCGGGATGCAGTACTGGCTGTTGCGCCGGACGGGTATCAGGCGATGACGGGTATCAGGCCATGACCCGTGCGCGCCATCGCCGAAGGCCCGGCGTGCCGACGATCCTGCTCTATGCCTATATGGCGCTGTTCCTCGTGTTCATCGTGGCGCCGATCGCGGCCGTGGTCGCGGTATCGTTTTCTTCGTCCTCCTACATCGTCTTTCCGATCCCGGGCTTTAGCTGGCGATGGTATTGGCGGATCGTCGAGTATCGTCCGTTCATCAGCTCCCTGATCGTCTCCATCGAACTGGCGCTCGGCTCCGCCCTGGCGGGCGCCTGTCTTGGCGTTCCCGCGGCCCTCTCCCTGGCGCGATCCCGGCATGCCGCTGCCGGGCTCTTGTCGAACTTGCTGCTGGCCCCGATCAGCGTGCCGGCCATCGTGCTGGGCTTCGCGCTGCTGTATTACCTGTCGGCGTTGTCGTTCGGCATAACCTTCCTGTCGCTGTTCATCGCCCATACCGTCGCGGCGATCCCCTACATCGTCCGTACCGTGCTCGCGACCTACCGCGCGCTGTCGCCGAATCTGGAGGAGTCCGCCGCGATCCTGGGGGCGACGCGGTGGCAGACCCTGCGCCACGTCACCTTGCCGCTGGTCCGTCCGGGCGTGTTCGCCGGCGCCCTGTTCGCGGTGCTGACCTCGCTCGACAACCTGCCGCTCTCCTTCTTCTTCGGCAGCGCCAACACCAATACGCTGCCGGTGGTGATGCTGAGCTATATGGAAAACCAGTTCGATCCCTCGATCGCGGCGATCAGCACCGTGCAGATGCTGATCGCGATCGCGGCCCTTTTTATTCTCGACCGCCTCTACGGCATCGAACGGCTGACCGCCGTCTGACCGGCGGGATACTTGATGGAGCTCCCATGACCTGGCGCATCGGCGTGGATATCGGCGGAACGTTCATCGATTTTTTCGCCCTCGACGAGGCGACGCAGCGCTTCCACACCTTGAAGGTGCTGACCACGCCGGCCGATCCGGGTCAGGAGGTGATGGACGGTATCGGATTGCTGCAGTCCCGCCACGGCATGGACCCCGCCACGGTCACCGATTTCGTGCATGGCACCACTGTCGGTATCAACACCGTCATCCAGCGCAAAGGGGCCGAGCTGGCCTTGCTCGCGACCGCCGGCTTCGAGGATGTGATCGAGCTTGCGCGGCTGCGCATGCCGGAGATGCACAGCCTGTTCTGCGCGCGGCCGGACCCGCTCATCCCGCGCGACCGCATCTTCGGCATCGGCGGCCGCATCCTCGCGGATGGCAGCGAACAGACGAAGCTGGCCGCCGAGGATGTCCGCCGCGCCATCGCCACCGCCCGCGCCCGGGGTGCCGTGGGGATCGTGATCTCCTTCATCAACGCCTACCGCAATCCCGCCCATGAAGACGCGGCGGCGGCGATCATCCGGGCCGAGGCACCCGATCTCTTCGTCTTCACCTCCAGCGAGACCTGGCCGGTGATCCGGGAATACGAGCGGACCACGACCGTCATCCTCAACGGCTATGTCCATCCGCGTGTCGCGGGCTACCTCACCTCGCTGGAGGCGGCGTTGCAGCGGCGTGGCGTCATGGCCAGGCCGATGGTGACCAAATCCAATGGCGGCATCATGCATACTGGTCTGGGCAAGACCGCCTGCGTGAACATGCTGCTGTCGGGTACCGCGTCCGGCGTGATGGGGGCCGCGTTTCTGGCGCGCCAAGCGGGGTTGGCGAATGTCCTGACGCTGGACATCGGCGGCACCAGCGCGGACGTCGCCCTGGTAATCGATGGCCAGCCACAATTCGGCATGGGCGAAGTGGTCGGCGAATTCCCGCTCTTCATCCCGTCGGTTTCCGTCACCTCGATCGGCGATGGCGGCGGCTCCATCGCCACGGTGGACGGTTTCGGCGTGCTGAAGGTCGGGCCCGAAAGCGCCGGCTCGACGCCCGGCCCGGCCTGTTACGGCCGTGGCGGCACGCGGGCCACCATCACCGATGCCATGGCCGTCTGCGGCTTTCTGGGACACACGCCGCTCGCCTATAGCTCGGTCACCATGGATCGTGCCCGGGCGGAGGCGGCGGTCGGTGCGCTGGCCGGTGCCATGGGGCTCGGGCTGCGCGAAACCGCCGAGGCCATCATCAAGGTGTCGATCTCCAACATGTTCGTGGAGGTCAACAAGCTGATCGGCCGCTACGGCGTGGATCCGGGGGATTTCTGCCTGATGCCGTTCGGCGGCGCCGGGCCGATGCTGGGCTGCCTGCTGGCGCGCGAGCTGGGGATGGAGCGGGTGACGATCCCGCGTCGCCCCGGCGTCGTCTCGGCGCTGGGCGGGCTGATCGCCGAGGTGAAGAACGACTTCGTCAGGACGGTATTTCTGGAACTGGCGCCGGATGCGGCTCCCGCCCTGGGCCGGATCGGCGCCGCGCTGCGTACCGATGCCGAAGCCTGGCTGCGCGAGGAGCAGCGTTTCGATGGCCCGGCGACCACCCGGTTCCTCGCCGACATGCGCTATGCCGGCCAATCCTTCGAGATCGAGGTGCCGATCGACGCCGAGTGGATCGCCGCCGGCGATATCGCGGCGATCGCCGGCGCCTTCCACCGCCAGCATGTCGCGATCTACGATTTCGCCGACGAGACGGCGGAGGTCCAGATCGTCAATCTGCGCTTGGTCATCGCCGGCGTGACGACGCCACCCGTGTTCCCGGTATTGCCCTTGGCGGATGCGCCGGCGCTGCCGATCAAGCAAGTCGATGTCTGGTATGACGGCGCCAGCCGGCCGATGCCGATCTATCTGCGCGAGGCGCTGCTGCGCGGACATTGTCTCGCCGGCCCCGCCATCATCGTGCAGGAAGACACCACCATCTGCATCCCGGAAGGTTTCGCGGGCGAGGTGGATAGCTTCGGTAACCTCCATCTCGCCTGGCAGGAGCAGTTGGCATGACCATCGACAAGGTAACGCTGCAGATCATCGGCAATCATCTGCGCGCGGCGGCCGAGAACATGGCCTACACGCTGTACCGCACCGCGCACTCGACCTTCGTGAAGGAGACGGAGGATTTCACGACCCAGATCACCGACGCTTCCGGCATGTGCGTGGCGGTGCCGATGGACCTGGGCGCCACGTGGTATCCAGGCATCAATTACGGACGGGCGATGGCGATGATCCCGGATTACGAGCCGGATGACATCGCGTTCACCAACGATCCCTATAGCGGCTTTCTGGCGACGCATGTGCCGGACCTGCATATGTGGAAGCCGGTGTTCCACGAGGGCGAACTCGTCTGCTTCGTCTGCGGCCACATCCACAATACCGACATGGGCGGCGCCGTTCCCGCCAGCCTGTCGCGGGCGCTGACCGAGGTGCATCAGGAAGGCGTGCGTTTCCCGCCGCTGAAGATGTACCGGCGTGGCGAGCTGAACGAGGAATTGCTCCGCGTCATGCTGCTGAACGTGCGCAAGCCGGATCAGAATCGCGGCGACTTGAAGGCGTTCGTCGGCGCGCTGAATACCGGTGAACGCAAAGTGCGCGCGATGATCGCCAAATTCGGCGTGGACAAGCTTCGGGAAGGCATGGGGCTGCTGCTCGATTACGCCGAACACCAGGCGCGGGAGGTGCTGCTCGGCATCCCCGATGGTGAGTATTTCTTCTCCGACTACGCCGATGAGGACGCGGTCGGCGGCAATCCGTGCCGTCTCGCCCTGACGCTGCGCATCGAGGGCGACGGGGCGGTGCTGGATTTCACCGGCAGCGATCCGCAGCTGACCTCCGCGCTGAACGTGCCGACCGGCGGCGATCCGCACCACACGCTGCTGCTGGTGGGCGTCTACTACGTGCTGTACACGCTCAATCCCCAGATCGTGCTGAATGCCGGTCTGACCCGCCCCTTTACCTGCATCACGCCGGAAGGCACCGTGCTCAACCCACAATCGCCCGCCGCGGTCGGTATGCGCAGCCTGACCTGCGGGCGGTTGCGCAGCCTGATCTTCGGCGCGTTCGGCCTGGCCGCTCCGGAACGCATGCCGGCGGCGCCGGCCGGCTCCAGCTCCATCGTCAATGTCATGACGACCGATAACCGCACCCATCGCACGATCCTCGCGGCGGTCAATCCGATCGTCGGCGGCGCCGGCGGCATGCCGCATCGCGACGGCACGAACGGGTCGGGTGCGGACGCCGCCTATCTGAAGAACACGCCGATCGAGATCACCGAGGCCGAGGTGCCGATTCAGATCCTGCGCTACGGTCTGCTGCCCGATTCCGGGGGGGCGGGACGCTGGCGCGGCGGGCTGGCGACTGCGCTGGATTTCCGCGTCTCAGCCCCGCACACGCGGATCACCGCGCGCAACCGCGACCGGTCTCGCTTCCGACCCTGGGGCATCCTGGGCGGTCGCGCGGGTCGGCCGTCCGATTTCATCCTCAATCCCGGCACGGCGCGGGAGCGGGTGCTGGGCAACACCGATACCGTCACGCTGGAACCCGGCGACGTCATCCACATTCATTCGCCGGGCGGCGGCGGCCGGGGCAGCCCGCTCGACCGCGAACCGGCGCGCGTGGCGCTGGATGTCGAGCGCGGCTATGTCTCGGCGGCGATCGCCGAGGCCGATTACGGCGTGATCATCCGCGACGGCGCGGTGGACCTGACGGCGACCGAAAGCCTTCGCGCGTCGATGCGCACCGGCGAGACGGCGACGCATTTCAGTTTCGGTCCTGAGCGGGAGGCGCATGAGCTGATCTGGACGCGCGAGACCTACGACGCGCTGACCGTGCTGCTGGCCGCCCTGCCCATCCATTGGCGCTTCTTCGTCAAGACCAAGCTGTTCGAGCTGATGCCACGCGCCGGGGTGCCGGCCAACCCGCCATCCTTGCGCGAAGTGTTCGCCGAGGTTCGCGCCGCTTACCCCGAAGTGCCGGAATTCGATTGGTAGCCGAGCGCGATATCCGGCGCTGGGGGCCATGATCGCGTCGCGGCGTCACGGGAGCTTTTCAGGCTCCTCGGCGTTGAACAGCGATGAACGAAGGAGGACCCCATGCTGCTCGCCGGCTCCTGCCATTGCCATGCCGTGCGCTTCCGCCTGGTATCGGCCCAGCCCTACCCGTATCAGCGGTGCTATTGCGGCGTCTGCCGCAAGACCCAGGGGGGTGGCGGCTACGCGGTAAATCTCGGTGGCGTCGCCGCCAGCCTGGAGGTCGAGGGTCGTGAGAACATCTCGATCTATCACGCGCGGATCGATGACGACGGCCACGAGTACACCAGCACGGCCGAGCGGCATTTCTGCTCGAAATGCGGCTCGGCGCTCTGGCTGTTCAGCCCCGAATGGCCCGACCTTATCCATCCCTTCGCCTCGGCCATCGACACGCCGCTGCCCACGCCACCGACGCTCACCCATCTGATGCTTCGGTTCAAGGCGCCGTGGGTATCGATCGAGACCTATGGTCCCGAGGATAAGCGGCATGACGAATATCCCAAGGAATCGCTCGCGGCCTGGCATGATCGGCTCGGTCTCACCGACGATTCTCAGTGATGGTCGAGCCACACGTCGAGGACCGCCGCGCGCTTTTCCTCGCGGACCACGCGAAGGGCCTCCGCCAGCGCGGTGTCGATTTCGGCGGGATCACGGACTTGGCGGCCCCAGGCGCCGCCTGAGGCCGTGGCGATGCCCGCGTAGTCGGCCGGGGGCTCGAACGACGTATCCAGCTGGTTGGCGCGGGCGGCGTAGCCGTCCGGATGCACGGCGAGGGCCGAGAGCTTCGGCGATTTCCAGCCGCGATTGTTGAAGATGATCTGCAGGAATGGGGTCTCGTAGCGTCGCGCCATCCAATGGACCGAGGAGGGAACGGTGAACATGTAGGAACCGTCGCCGGTCAGCGCGATCACGGTCTTGTCGGGCCGCGCGAGCTTGACGCCGATCGCCGCCCCGCCGTTCCAGCCGAGCGAGCCGCCGCCGCTGGTGAAGACCGATCCCGGCCGGGTCGGTGCCAGATGGTTGAACACCGTGTGGTAGTTCGAGATCCCCTCGTTGAGGAACAGCATGTCCTCGTCGGCGAGCGCGCGCAGGCGGGCGATGAGGTATTCCGCCGTGATCGTTCCTTCGGGACGGCGCTCGAGAGTGGCGAGCTCTTCGGCGCGCGCGGCGTGGAGCCGCGCATAGTGCTCGGCGCGAGTTCGCACCGTTCGCTCGTCCAGGGTTTGGCTGTCGAGCCAGTCGTTGAGCTGGCCGAGCGCGGTCGCCGAATCGGCACGGAACACGCCCTCGGCCTTGATGTGCCAGAGCGGCATCTGCCGTTTCAGCGGGTCGGCGTCGATCTGGAAGATGCGTGCCGTCTCGGCCGGTTTCGAGACGGTGGGGATCCACGGAACGTCGCTATCGAGGACCAGGATCGCGTCGGCCTCGGCCAGTACCGGATTCTGGCGCGGCTGGTTCCATTGATTGCCCTGGTAGAGCGGATCGTCGTGCGGAAAGTTCACGGCGTTGGGAACGGATTCCAGCACGCCGATGCCGAGGCGACGGCAGAATGCCAGGAGAGGTGCCACGGCGGCCGGATTGCGGCCCAGGAAGGAGGTCACGACGAGCGGCCGGCGCGCGTTCATGAGCACGGCACCGATCGTCTCGATGCTTCCCGCGGTGAGCGCTCCCGGCTCGATCGACCGCCACGCGGCGGCGTCATCGGCCGATGGGACCACCGCTTCCTCCATCACCTCGCGCGCGCCCATCAGATAGACCGGACCCTTCGGGTCGGAATTGGCGAATTGCAGGGCGCGATGGACGAGCTCCTTGACGTTCTTTCCGGTCCGGATCTCGTTGTCGTAGTTCATGTAGCCGCGCACCAACCCGCGCTGGTCGTGGACGTCCTGGATCCACTGGATGAATTCGTTGCGGCTGCCCTTGAGTTCACCATGTTGGGTGAAGGGCGAGGCGCCGGCGAAGATCAGCACGGGCACCCGGCCCTTGGCGGCATTATGCACCGCGCCGGCCAGCGCCTGGGTGCCGCATTCGACATGCACCATGACCGCCTGGGCGACACCGCTGGCCTGCCAGTGGCCATGGGCGGCGCTGAGGCCGACCATCTCGTTCGGGCAGGTGATCACCTCGGGGAGCGGCCGGCCCGTCGCGCGCGCCTCGGCGATCGCTTCGACCAGCGCCGGATGGTCGCTGCCGAGATTGGCGAAAATGTAGGAGACACCCGCTTCGATCAGGGCATCCAGGAACGCGCTGCTGGTCGTGTACATTCGATCAATCCTCCAGGTCGGCGGCAGTCTCGTGGGGGGTACGTTCCAGCGCCACTGTCAACATGCGCAGGAGGCGGACGAGTTCCGCCTTGCTGTCGGTGCCGACGATTTCGTCCAGGCGTGCGTTGTGGCGTGCCGCGCATCGGGCAAGCACGGCGAGCTTCTGCTCGCCCTCCAGGGTCAGCCTTATCATGCGGCTGCGTCCGTCGGTAGGATGGCGGGTTCGGACGATCATGCCGGTGCGCTCCATCTCGGCGAGCGCCGGCGTCAGGGTGGTCTTGTCCCGACCGACGGCGCGGCTCAGATCCGTCTGGCTCAAACCAGGGTTGTCGTGGATCAGCTGCAGAAGCGCATAGCGGCCGGGCCGGAGGCCGCTGTCGCCGGTCAGCTCCGCGAAGGCCTGGAAGGATGCGCTCTGCGCCAGGCGCAGCGTATAGGCGATGGTCTCGCCGAGGTCGCCGAGTCGGACGGGCGTCGATCGGGCATCGGCTATGTCGTTGGGCATGGTCGTCCTTGGAAAGGGGAGGGCCGCGGTCAGAGGCCGGCCGCGGTGTTTGGGACAGCCGCCATAGCCGGGTTCGGTGCGCGCCGCGGGATGTGATGCGGCAGCAAGGCGACCGCGACCAGGACGCCCACCATCGCTACGCCGAGCAGGGTAAGATAGGCCGCAACGCCCCCGGCGGTGATCACGATCGCCCCGACGAAGGCGCCGACGAGCGCGCCGCAGCGACCGAAAGCGAGCGCCGACGCCGTGCCCGTCGCCCGAACGTTGGTCGGATAGACATAGGCGCAGACCGCATACATGGTCGACTGGACGGCATTCACGAAAAGCCCATGCAGACCGAGGCCGGCGATCAACAGGGTCGTATTCCCGACATCGACGCTCTCGAGGAAGAAGGCGCTCAAGGCTCCGCCGGCACAGCACAGGATGAGGGGCCAGCGCGAGCCGAAGCGCGTGATGGCCTGGGCGCACAGCAAGGCACCGAAGACGCCGCCCATGTTGTAGGCGGTGAGGCCGCTGCCGGCCGTGGCGACACTCAACCCCTCGGAGGTCAGCACCGTGGGGAGCCAGCTGAAGGCCGCGTAGACGGCGAGCAGGCAAAGAAAGAACGCCGCCCCCAGTGTGACCGTGTCGCGCGCGCGGCCTTGTTCGAACAGCGCCCGGAAACCCTGGCGCAGTTCGAGCTTCTGCTCGCGCGGGTCGGTGAACGCCGCGTCGTCGGGTACCGGGAGGGACATGCGGTGGAGGAGCCGGCCCAGCTCCGGCCAGCGCGCCGGCCGGCGGACCAGGAAACGCGGGGATTCCGGCAGGCAGGCCAGCAGCAGGAGGCCCAGGACCAGCGGCAGGGATCCACCGACGAGGAACAGTGTACGCCAGCCGAAACTCGGCAGGACATAGCCGGCATAGAAGCCTGCCAGCATGCCGCCCAAGGGGACGCAGACGATGGTCGCCGTCACTGCCATGGTGCGCCGTCGGGCCGGGGTATATTCGGCGGCCATGGTGGTGGCACTGGGCAGCGCGCCACCGATGCCGAGCCCGGCACAGAAACGCAACACCGCGATGCTCACGAGGCCTTGCGAAAGGCCGATCGCCGAGGTCGCGACGGCGAAGGCGAGGACGCTGCCGATGATGACGACGCGCCGGCCGAAGCGGTCGCCGAGATAGCCGGCGATGGCGCTGCCGAGGCCCATGCCGCTCAGCCCGGCAGCCACGACCGGCGCGAAATCGCCGCGCGAGACGCCCCATTCCTTGATCAGAACCGGGATCGCATAGCCGATCAACTGACCATCGAAGCCATCCAGCACGATCGAGAGGGCGGCGAGCAGGACCACGAATTTCTGCAGGCCGGTCCAGGGACCGTTGTCGATGGCGTCACCGACGTCGATCGAGACGCGTCCTGGGCGTGGGATTGTTTCGCTCGGCATCTTTATCCTCCCTCTGTCGTGCCGCTGTTGACGCGGCCTTATCCGAAATACTGAGGGCTCCGGACGGGAATAGCAAGATGGTAGCAATACCAACCATATGGAGCGGCTATCTCGAACGTCTGTTCGTTAGTACGATACGATGAAGGTTGCTCCAGAGGAGATGCATGGCACGTCTGAGACCAATCGATGCGGAGCGCCGCCGGCAGAGCGATGCCGGCCCGGATTTTTCCGAGGCGCTGGCCCGTGGCCTGCAGATCATGGCGGCGTTCAGCGAGGACCGCCGGCAGATGTCGCTGAGCGATGTCGCCCGCGTGGTCGACCTGCCGCGCGCGACGGTGCGCCGGGCGCTGCACACGCTGACCTATCTCGGCTATGTCGAGACCGACGGGCGGCTGCACCGCCTGACCCCGCGCATCCTGCGCCTGGCGTCGGCCTATCTGACATCGAACACGGTCACGACCGTGCTGCAACCAGCCTGCGAGCGGATCGCGAGGGAGGTCGGCGAATCCTGCACCGCCGCAGTGCTCCAGGCGGATGAGGTGGTGATGATCGCGCGCGCCCTGCCGGCCCAACTGCTTCCCGTCGGGGCCGGTATCGGCTATCGACTGCCGGCCTATTGCAGCGCGCTCGGTCGTGTCCTGCTCGCCGCCCTGCCGGACGATACCCTCACAGCCTATCTGGCGCGCACCGAGTTCGTGGAGATCACCCCCTATACGGTGACCGATCCCGCGTGGCTGAAGGAGGAGATCCTCCGCGTCCGTGCCGCCGGCTTCGCCTTCGTCGATCAGGAAGCCGAATATGGCTTCCGCTCCATCGCGGTGACGCTGCGGAAATTCGACGGAACGTCGATCGCGGCCCTCAATATCGGCGTCCGATCCGAGCGTGCGACCGCCGAGGTCATGTTCGGCTCGTATCTGACGCTGCTGCGAGAGGCGGCGGAGGAACTCCGCCCTCAACTCATCTGAAGGCGGGGCAGGGGCCCCTAGCGTCTTCGGGCTAAAAGCCTTTCCAATCGCCGGAGGCTTCGAAGGCGCTCGCCGCCTGATAGATCGTGCTTTCCTGATAATCCGCGGCGGTCAGCATCAGGCCGATGGGCAGTCCCTCGCTCATGCCGCAGGGGATCGACATGGACGGATGTCCCGTGATGTCGAACTGGCAGGTCGACCCGACCATTTCGAAGGCGCGGGTCACTATTTCGGTGATCGACGCGCCGGGGCCGGGGAGCGGTGTCGCCTTCATCGGCAGGGTCGGCGTCAGCAGCAGGTCGTATTCGGCGAAATTCGCATCATAGGCGGCCTTCATCGCCCGCGCGATGTTCCGCGCCTTGGCGTAATAGCGGCCGCGATAATGCGTGAGCCCATACTGACCGATGAACATGGACACCTTCAGCGTGACCGACAGATCGTCCGCCCGCTCCCGCCAGGCGGAATGCGCGTCGATCAACCCGACGTCATAGAGGCCCTTCCAGTTGAAGCCCATGCCGTTGCCGACCATCATCTGCATGGTCAGGCCTTCAAGACAGATCGGGTTCCAGACGGCGGCTGTCAGGGGGTGTTCGGGGATCGATATTTCCTCGACGATCGCCCCGAGGGAGCTGAACCGCTGGGCGGCGGCCCTGACCTTATCGGCGACGTCCGCCTGCATGCCCGGGACCGTGAAGCCTTCCGTGACGACCGCGATCTTCAGCCCCTTGACGCCTTTGTCGAGCGCCTTGGTATAGGCGGCGACCTTCGGCGCATATTGCCGTGGGTCAAGACCGTCGGCGCCGGCGAGGACCTCGAGAAGAAGCGCGTTGTCCCGTACCGTGGCGGTCATCGGCCCGGTATGGTCGATCGTCGACTCAATCGGCATGACGCCGGTATAGGGAACCAGCCCATGGGTCGCCTTCATACCGTAAATGCCGCAATAGGAAGACGGGATGCGGATCGAGCCCCCCTGATCGCCGCCGATCGCCATGTCGACTTCGCCGGTGGCGACGAGTGCCGCGCTGCCGGATGACGACCCGCCGGCGGAATAGCCCATTTTATGCGGGTTATGGACCGGGCCGGGATCGGAGGTATGGCTGCCCCCGGACAGGCAGAAATGCTCGCAGGTCGCCTTGCCGAGGATGGTCGCTCCGGCATCCAGCATGCGCGTCACGATGGTGGCATCGACGGTCGGAACGAAGCCTTCGAGGGTCGAGGCACCGTTCATCATCGGCACGCCCGCCAGGCTGACATTGTCCTTGAGCACCACTGTCTTGCCGACAAGCTTGCCGCGCGCGGCGCCCTTTACCGTGCTCTTGTAATACCAGGCGCCGTATTTGTTCTCGGCACCCCCGGGACGATAGCCGGATGTCCGCGGGTATTTCACGGCGGGCACATTGTCGGGCAGTGCGTCGACGATGTCATAGGCGTCGAAGCTGCCCTGCATCAGCGTCAGATACTCCACCGCTTCATCCGGGGAGATGGTCATGCCGAGATCGGCCGCGATGTCGATGAGCTGCGATGCCGAGGGACGGGTAATAGCCATGGCTTTTCCTTTCTCGCATGCGAGGGAATTCGGGACTTTTCGACGTGCTGGGGCGAGCCGGCCTGAGCCGGCTTTTGGTTCGGCTGGATCAGGTCATGGCCATTCCGACGTAGGTTGCGATATCGAGGTCGGAGGTTTTGACTTCCCCGCTGATACGGCCCTTCTGGATCGTCAGAATTCTCTGCGAGAGGGCCGTGATGAAGTCCAGGTTCTGTTCCACCAGGATCATGGTGATGCCGTGGGTCGTCTTCAGCCTCAGCAGGGTCTCCACGATTTCCTCGATGATCGACGGCTGAATGCCCTCGGTCGGCTCATCGAGGAGGATGAGGCGAGGCTTGGTGCACAGGCATCGCGCCAGGGCGAGCAATTGCTGCTCGCCGCCCGACAAGGCGCCGCCCCGCCGATCCAGCAGGGGAAGGAGGCGTGGAAACTCGGTCAGGATCTGGTCGATGACCGTGAGGTCTTCCTTCGGCGCGCTGGCAAGCCCCACGCGCAGGTTTTCATGGACGGTAAGGTTGGGAAAGATCTCCCGCCCCTGCGGGACCAACCCGATGCCCAGCTTCGAGCGTTCATGGGTTTCCAGCCGAGTGATGTCCCGACCGTCGAAGCTGACCGACCCGGATGTCGATTTGAGAGAACCCATCAGGGTCCGCATGAGCGTCGTCTTGCCCATGCCGTTATGACCGAGAATGCCGAGATATTCCCCGGCTTCCAGCGAGAAATCGATGCCCATCAGGATCGGCACGCGTCCATAGGCGGCATGCAAGCCTTTGACGGTCAACATCAGGCGGCGATCCTCTTGCCCAGATAGACGTCGCGGACACGCTGGTCGCGCATGACGACGTCTATCGTGTCCTCCATCAGGATCTGGCCTTGGTGAAAGACGGTCACGGTCTTGGCGATCATCTTGATGAACTGCATGTCGTGCTCGACGACGATCAGCGCGCGCGTCGTGTTGATCTCGCGGATGATCTCGGCGGTGCGGACGGTTTCCTCGTCCGTCATGCCGGCCGCGGGCTCGTCGAGCAGGATCAGCTCCGGCTCCCCCGCGAGCACCGTGCCGATCTCCACCCATTGCCGCTGGCCGTGGGACAAATAGCCCACAAGCTCGTTGGCACGCTCCGTCAGTCGGATCTTGTGCAGCACCTCGTCCACGAGCCGTTTCGTCTGCGTGGGCGTGTTTCGGCGCCGGGCCGCGAGCCAGATATTCTCGCGCACCGGCAAGCCATTGAAGACGTTAGGCACCTGCGTCTTTATGCCGATGCCGAGCCGGGCGATCTCGTGGGACGCCGCCCCGGCGATCGGCCGACCGCGAAAGGCGATCGTGCCGGAACTCGGCACGAGCTGACCCGTCAGCATCTTGAAGAACGTGCTCTTACCCGCGCCGTTGGGGCCGATCAGGCAGCGCAGTTCCACCTCGCCCAGCGTGAAATCGACATTGTTGGAGGCGACGACGCCGCCAAACCGCATGGTCAGGTTTTTCGTCCGCAGAAGCGGGACCGGCTCGGCCATCACTTTGCCCCCACCAGCTTCTCGCTCGCCTCGATGGCCGTTCCGCGGCGAGGCAGAGCGCGCGCCGCCTTCATGACGAGATCGCGCAGGGTCGGGATCAGGCCCTTGGGCAGGAGCAGCACGAAGGCGATCAGGATCGCCCCCAGAATGAGATTGGAGTTGAAGGTCTGCTGCGAGCCGATCTGCGACGTCAGATACTGGATGAGGAAGCAGCCGATGACCGGGCCGATCAGGGTGCCGAGACCGCCGACCGTGATCCAGATGATGATCTCCGCCGAGAGCGACAGGCTGAAGATGGTCGGGCTGACGAAGGCCCCCCAATTCGTGTAGAGCGCGCCGCCGAGGCCGGCGATGGCGCCGCCGATCACGAAGACCGCGAGCCGGATGATGCGCGGGTCGTAGCCCAGCAGGGAGGCGCGCACCTCGTTCTCGCGGACGGCGACGGCGATCCGCCCGAACCGGCTCCCGAGGATGAGCCGCAGCAGCCCATAGACGACGATCAGCGCACCGCCCGTGGCGTACCATCCCTGGGTGGGGTCGAGCACGGTCGATGGATCGCCCGGCAGGTTGAACGTCGGTACCGACGGCATGCCGTTGAAGCCGCCGAGGGCGGCCTTGCCGATCCGATATTCGTCGCCCGCGGTCGAGTTCACGGCATCGAACAGGATCAGCGTGACCGTCAGCGTGATGACGCCGAGATAGACGTCGCTGATCCGTCCATAGAACGCGAAATACCCGATCATCCCGGCGACGATGGCGGGAACGCAGATCGCCAGCGCGATGGCCCCGGTGGAGTCACCGAGATTGATCGCGGCGACCGCGTAGGTATATCCGCCGATGCCGAAGAAGGCCGTTTGGCCGAACGAGAGGATGCCGCCGAAACCCCAGATAAAGCCAAGGCTCAGCGCCAGAACGCCCATCGCCGCGAACAGCGTGATCTGCATGAGATCGAAGACTTCGACGAGATCCGGCAACGCCACCAGCACAATCACCGCGAGGGCCAATGCCGCGAGGTTGAGGGCGCCCCGGACCACGGCCGGCATCACAGGTTCCTCTTGAAGAAGCGGCCCGAGATGCCTTGCGGCAGCAGCCGGATCAGGATGATCGCGGAGAGGAACAGGGTCACCTCCCCGAAGACCGGTGTCGTGAAATACGCCCCGATCTGATTGATGAAGCCGAACAGCATCGACGCCGACGCCGTGCCGGCGATGATCGCCGAGCCGCCGCCGACGACCGTGATGAAGGCCTTGGCCACATAGGCGGCGCCCATCGTCGGCACCACGCCGGAGACCGGCGCCAACAGGCCGCCGGCGAGCCCGGTGATCGCGGCGCCGATGCCGAAGGTGGCCATGTAGACCCGGCTGGGGCTGATCCCGAGCGCCGCGGCCATGCCCGGGTTCTGCATGGTGGCGCGTGAGATGAGACCGAACCGCGTGTAGCGCAGCACCGCGTAGATCAGCGCCAGCAGCAGCAGCGCCATCGCGACGAGAAAGAGCGTGTAATAGCTCGACCGATAGGCGCCGATCGAAAAGCCGCCAAGCGGCGTCGGCACGCCCTTGATCGTGTTGCCGTAGACCGTCGTCACCAGCCCGATGATGAAGAGACTTAAGCCCCAGGTTGCCAGCATGGTGTCGACGAGGCGACCGTAGAGAAAGCGGATCAGGCAGCGTTCGACGATGATGCCGACGATGCCGACGAAAACCGGCGCCACCACCAGCATGGCGATCCAGATATTGACCCCCGCATTCGCCGAGATGACGGTCGCGTAGGCGCCCAGCATCACGAACTCGCCATGGGCGAGATTGATGATGCGCATCATCCCGAAGATGACCGCCAGCCCCAGGCACAGCAGAACCAGGGAGGCGGCGCCGTTGAGGACGTCGAGCGCGATGATGATCGCAAGTTCCATGGAACGGATCGGCCCTTCTGCGCAGGGGATGGCCGTGTCGGCCATCGGCTAAGATCGTCGGCTAAGGATCATCGGCGGCGGCGACCGCCGATGATTTCTCTCAGGTTCTGGGTCAGCCTCAGATCTTGATCACGTATTGCTGATTCTCGGCGGGATTCTTCACGAGGTCGCAGACACCGGCCGTATCGAGCGGCTTCTGTTGAGAATACGTCTCCAGCACCGACCATTTCTTGTCTTTGACATCGGCCAGATAGGCATTGCGGATCGCGTGGTGGGTCGGATGGTCGATCACGACCTTGCCGCTCGGCCCGTCGAACGAGATGCCGCCCTCAAGCGCCTCGATCACCTTCTGCCGGTCGATCGAGCCGGCGGCTTTCACGCCGGCGGCCCATAAATAGAACCCCTCGTAGGTCGCCGCGGCAAGTTCGCTGATATAGGGAACGTCCGGGAACTTGGCTTTGATCTTCTTGACGTAGGCCGTGCTCGCCGGTGTCGTCAGCTCCTCGAAATAGCCATACGCGCCGAGCACGCCGTCACTCTCCGTCGCGTCGAGCGTGGAGGGCTCGTTGACCAGGCCGAAGGTGGTGGACGCGATGGGAATCTGCGTCTTCATACCGGCCGAGGTCCATTGCCGATAGAACGACGTATGGTTGCCGCCCACCAGCGCCGACAGCACGAGATCGGGTTTCGCCGCCTGGATCTTGCTGATGGTCGGTCCGAAATTGGTCACGTCGAGGGGAAAGAAGTCGACCGCCAGCACCTCGCCGCCATTGTCCTTGACGTATTTCGTCATCCATTTGGCGGTGATCTGGCCGTAATTGTAGTCGGCCGCGATGATGTAGGCTTTTTTCCCCGACTTCTTCATCGCATAGGGGACCAGCTTCTCCACGGTCTGCGCGGGCGTCGTTCCGGTACAGAAGGTGTTGCGGTCGCAAACGCCGCCCTCGTAGAGCGTATTGTAGAAATAGAGCACCTTGAACCGGTCGAAGGTCGGCCGGACCGCCTCGCGGGAGGCCGAGGTGATGCCGCCATGGATGACGGCGACCTTATCCTTCAGTGCCAGCTGCTGCGCATATTGCGAGTACATCTGGATATTCGACTGGGTGTCGTAGTGGACGAGCTTGAGCGGCCGGCCGAGGAGGCCGCCCGCCGCGTTTATTTCGTCGATGCCCACGATCAGGCTGTCGACCATCGGCGCACCCGACGCGGCGATCGGCCCGGATTGGTCATGAAGGCTGCCGACAAGGATCGGTGCATCGGCGCCGAGCGCACCTTCGGATAGGATCGCCGGTGCTGCGAACGCCGCGGCCGATCCGTAAACCGTCGTCTTGACGAAGCTGCGCCGCGATATCCGCATGAACTGTCCCTCACCAAACTCGGCGCCATTGTGCCACCGCGGAAGTATGAAAGTGCGGTATATGAAATTGCAATCATTTTTGCGCCGGCATTTTTGCGCCGGAACGCGCCTGATTGGTCGCGACGCCTCCAAACGGCGCCGTTCAGCGCTGCTCTATCATCTCGAACTCATGACCGTCGGCCGTCGCCAAATGGATCGGGCGACTGATGCCGGCGACGGTGAGGTTCTCGAACCCGCGCGCGGTGCGTCCCTGAACCGCCCGGCCGATTCGCCCGCGCAGGTCCCGAGGACGCAGCGCGCCGGTCGCGGAAACCAGCCCTGCGAGACAATGGATGCCTTCATAGCAGGACTGGCCGAACCCGTTGGAGGGCGGCGGCGTATCGCCGAACAAGCTGTGGTAGCGCTCGAGAAAGGCGGCGTTGTTGTGGGAGCGCAGCGAGGAGAAATAGGCCGAGGTCACGAAGAGGTTTTCGGTGCAGTTCGCACCGAGCGCATAGAGGATCGTCTCGTCGATCGCGGAGGTAAAGCGCAACATGTGCCGGGCGAGCCCCGCTTCCGCGAAGGCCCGGTTGAAGCCCATCGCCTCATATCCCAATAGATAGGGCATGACGACATCCGGACGTGCCTGGCGGATCTCCTGGAAGATTTGATCATAATCGGTGAAGCCGAAAGGCAGCAGCCGCTCGCCGACCACCTGACCGCCCATCTCCCGGATGATGCCGCGCGCCGCGGCGAAGGTGACGCGCGGCCAGATATAATCGTTGCCGACGAGGTAGTAGCGGCTCGCGGCTTTGCGTTCGGTCAGCCAGGCGATGCCGGGTCGGAGCAGCTCGTCCGCGGTCTCGCCGACGGTGAGCACATCGGGATCGCTCTCATGTCCCTCGAACTGTGGCGTATAGACGTAGGGTGCGCGGCCACGCAGGGCCCGCGACACCGGGTATCGGGCGAAGCTCGGCAGCATGGCCACGACGGCATCCGCGCCATCCACCTCGATGACGGCGGCCGCCGCCTCGGCGGCGGTCGCGGCCGTGGCACCGGCATCGGCGACGATCAGGTCGACGGATTGTCCGAGCAAGCCCCCGGCGGCGTTGATTTCGGCGACAGCGAGAATGGCGCATGCTTCGCCGGACGGCGCCCAGATGCCCGCCGGCCCCTCCCGCGCGACGAGCAAGGCGATCTTGGTCATAGCGGCCGATCTCGACGCAACATTGGATGCCCGATGTTGGACCTCACTTCGAACCCCGGCGCGACAACGGTCTCCAGACAAGCGGCGCCTAAAGACAAGCTGAGTGCATAATTCACGCCATAGAACGGGGCGTCCGCGCGGCGGTGGGCGGAAAGGCGGGTCGCACCGCGATCCGCGGGCAATCGTTCCGAAGCCCGTCCCTTTTGCTTGAAGGCGCCAGCGAAACTCGGCTAGTTATCTGAAACTTCGGATATTGAAAATCGAGACGTTCAGTCGTGTCACGCTTCAATGGGATGGAAGATCACCTGGCATATCTCATCGCCAGCGTAAATCGGCGGCTTGAGGAGGAGCTTGAGGAAAAGCTCCGCCCGGACGGTATCCCCATCCAGCAATTTCGGATCCTGGGTGCCCTCACGTCACAGAACGGCCAGTCGATGGGCGATCTCGCCACGCAAGTTCTGGTCGAATCGACGACGTTGACGAAGATCATCGACAGGATGGTCGCGGACGGACTCGTCTATCGCGCTCCCGATCCGAAAGACCGCCGAAAGGTGCTCATTTGCCTCGCGACAAAGGGTATCGCCCTGCACGAGCGCCTGGGCGGTCTGGTCGGTGACCAACAACGTCAAATCATCAAGCGGTTGGAAAACGGCAAAGCCGAGGAACTGCAGAAACTTCTGCTCGATCTGGTCAGGGTCCAAGCGTGAGAAGGCATTGGTGCCTGATCGGGAGGCTCCCATCGGATGCAACAAGATCCGATGGGATCACCCAGGCTGAAGCGTAACTCTCCCGGTCACACGTACCAGAGATTCGGCGAGCTCGGGTCCTCGGCGACGCCTTCGCCGAACGTCGCCTGGTTGACCGTATAGAGCCGCAGCAACCAGCGATCCGTTCCATCAAAGCGGGGTTCGAAGGGATCGCGGCCATGCACCGTGCGCCGGTTTTCGAGCAGCAGCATGTCGCCCGGTTCGAGGATCACCGAGCGGACCAGCGCCGGATCGACCAACAGATCCTCCAGCTGCTCCAGGGCGGCGGCGGCGGCGGGCGTCTGCGCCTTGATGCCGGTTCCGTTGTAGCGGAACTGCAAGCCGCCGGTCCGCGGGCAAGTCCGCAGCAGCGCCACGTCTTCGAGCACATTGGACGGCGCGAACGAATCGCCGCCGGCAATCGAGAACTCCGGCCGCCGCAATGCCGCCACGGCATCCTCGGGAAGGCGGGCCAACACCTCCGGAATCAGGCAGAAGGTGGTCGGCGCGCGTTCATTGTTGCGCAGGCAGTAAAGCACCAGGTAATCCGGCGAGGGCGACACGCCGGTGCCGGTCTCGCCCGGCAAGCTGGCCTGGCTGACTTCGCTATGCAGCGGCAGAGACCGCCGCGAGCCGTAGGATCCCCGCTTTTCGGTATGTCCCGCCGTGGGCGAGATGCTGCGGATCCAAGCCCAGTTCAGCATCGTTCGGTAGGCGATCAGCGATAGACCAAGCGACCCGGCCATCGTCAACATGGTGGTCACGGCGCGGGGCAAGGATCGTGGATCGTTGACGCCGTCGAGCGGCGTCGGCGGAATGGCGCCGTCGATCGGCAAGCCTTTGAACAGGATGATCGGATCGGCTTCATAGGTCGAACTGCGGGACACCATGGACCGCGTCGCGGCGGGCAGCCGGGCGAGCAACTCGGCCCCGAGCGTATGGGCCTCGGCGTTGGGCGCTGCTACGACACGATCCAGATCCGCGACCGAACCTTCCAGCAGGTCGAAAAATTCCGGCGACGGCGTCACCACGCTGACACCGGGGTAGGGGGAGGAATAGTCAAGCATGGGGCTCTCTCAATCCTGTCAGGATAGGGGAAGGGCGGGCACCGGGGGCACTAACGACGGCTCACGAGGCGAGCACGCGCGCCGCGATCATGCCGACGAGATGGGGCGGAACCGCGGAGGTGTCGACGACGAAGGTTCGCTCGGGAGCGGCCTCCATCAGCACCTTGATAGCGAGATCCGCATCGTAGTTGCGGCGTTCGGCGGTGACGATGTTGAGCTTCGCCCGCACATCTTTGGGATCGAGCGCACCCAGCCGCATCCAGCCTTCGAGCTGAAAGCGCTCGACCGGCGTCAGCAGCTCCGCGTCCGACAGCACGGCACCGGCCTCGTCGGCGGTCAGGGCGCTCGTCCGATCGAAGGCATCGGCACGCAGGACGATGCGGGTGAGGCGGACGAAGTCGGGTGCCGTCAGGACCAGAAACCGCGCCCGAGGCAGGACGACCGCCGCGTGGGCCACCTCATCGGCACCCCGCAAACCGTCGAAGACCAGAGGGTCCGGCAATGCCTCGGGATCGACGCTGAGCTGCGTGAGGATATGCGCCATGCCGCCCGGGTTCGCCCTGGCGAAGCGCCGGGTCAGCTCAAACCGCTCGACGCGATCATTGACCGGCTGGTCGCTGTACAGCGGGATGATCGCCTTATCGGTGACCTCGCGGCGGTTCGGCAAGAGGCTGAACGGCTCGGCGATGGCTCGAAGCTCCGCCATCGCCGTGCTTTTGCCCGTGCCGGTCAGGCCGATGACGACCAGCAGGCGGCTGTCGGCGACCGCCCGCCATCCCCTCGGCCGGGTCGTCGAGAGCGTGACCCCTGAGGCGATGACGCCCAAATCCTTGATGGGGGGCGAGGCGACCGCCGCCGACGATAGCGCCGCGAGGGCGCTCATGCGGTGGCCACCATCGTCATCAGCACGTGATCGACGTCTTGCTGACTCAGACTATCCCGGTCGGCCATCTCTTTTATCTTCGACGCGGCGCTCTGCAGCAGATCCTTGCTGAGCACGAGGCCAAGCTGCTGGGCGCGCTCGCTCATGACATTCCACCCGGTCAGCCGGTGCGCCATCATGACCGTGCGTTCGCGGCCGAAATCCGCCGGATCCAGGATCTCATACGCCTTGGGATCGGCGAGTACCGCCTTGGTATGAACGCCCGCCTTATGGGTGAAGGCGGATGATCCCACGATGCAGTGATTGAACGGGATGTCGACCTTCATGCACTGGGCGAGATAGCCGGCGAGTTCGGTCAGGTGCGACAACTCGAAACGGCTGCGCGCGGCCACGGGATTGTCCACGTACAAGCAGGCGACAAGGTCCTCCAGCGCCGTGATGCCGTTGCGTTCGCCGATGCCGAGCACGCAGGTGTCGATATGCGTGGCGCCGCCCTCCACGGCCGCGAGCGCGTTGGCGACGGCGAGGCCGGTGTCGTTGTGGCCGTGAAACCCAAGTTCGCAGTCGAGCGCGAGCTTAATTTCCTGAACCCGTGCCCGGACCTTGGGGGGCGTCGCGGTGCCGACCGTATCGGCGATACCGAAGCGGTCGAACAGGCCCGTCTGGGCGAGGGGCCGATAGATCGCGAGCAAGTCTTGCGCCGATGTGCGGAACGCGTCCTCACAGGAAAACCGGATTTCGACCCCAGGCGCCTCCTGCCGCACCATCTCGGCGACCTCGATCGCGCGCTCGACGATTTCATCGACATCCATGCCGTGGCTGTGCTGCCGTAACGCCTTCGACGAAGCCATGAACATATGGACGGCATCGACTCCGGCCGCGATCGCGGCGCGCGCATCGCCGAGATTACACCGTACATGCGCGGCGATCCGGCTGGAGAGGCCGAGAGCGACGACTTTCTCCAAATCTTCGCGCGAGCGTGGGCTGACCGCCGGCGACGTCATTTCGATGATGTCGACGCCGAGCTTCGACAGAAGCTGTGCGATGTGGATTTTGTCTTGAGTTGAGAAGTCGCAGAGCGAGGACTGCTCGCCTTCCCGTAAAGTCAAATCAATGAGCTTAGGGTGAAAAGTCATCTACATTCCCCCACGGACGAGTGATATGAAAGACTTATAGAGCACCTGAGTAGGACGCGGAATTTTTTTTGGACGATATTTTATTATAAATTAACGGATATATATCATCATAATCGTAATTATCAATTTTTTATTTTGAAAATGAAGTGTTTTCACTTCATTTTTCGCTGGACTTTTCGTCCATGCTCTCGGATTTTTTAAAAAAATCGACGATGTGGGCAAACGCTCTTTTTTCTTCGTGTCGATCAAGCCAACCGAATTCGCCGATCATTCAATAAAATCAACGAAGTATGCAAGCATTCTTTTTTTCTCGCGCCCAACGGCCGGTTGAGAGGCCGTCTTGAATGGCAATCGCAAATTTCGGGCGCGTCCAGGATCGGGGCAGGTCGGTTTGTATGGAGAAAAAAGTCTGATCGATGGCCTTGTGAGTCGCGTGGTGAAAACGTCGGCTTGGGAGAGAACGGCGGGCGATGACGCCTCGCCGCCGCATGGAAAAAGCTAGCAGGCCGCCCCGAAGGGCGGCCTGTCGTTCGTTAGGCTGCTCGTACCGCGTTGGTGAACAGATCGACTTCCCGCCGGATCGCTTCGGATTGAGCGAGCAGATGTTCCGTCGCAGCTTGGAGTTCGGCGGCGGAGCGCCCTGTCTGTCCGGCGGCATCCGTGACGCTGGCCAACTCGCTGGCCACCTGGATGCTGACCGCCGCGGCCTCCTGCACATTCCGGGCGATCTCTCCGGTGGCTGCCTCCTGTTCCTCCACGGCGGCGGCTACCGACGCGGTGGTCTGGCTCATGGTGCCGATCGTTCCGGTGATCTCATGGATGGCTTTGACCGCTCGATCGGTCTCGGTACGGATCTGATCGACCTGCTTTTGAATCTCGTCCGTCGCCCGCGTCGTCTGAGTCGCAAGACTTTTGACCTCGGTCGCCACCACCGAGAAGCCCTTGCCGGCATCCCCGGCCCGGGCCGCCTCGATGGTCGCGTTGAGTGCCAGCAAGTTGGTCTGAGACGCGATTCCGCTGATCAATTCCACGACGGAGCCAATCTTCGCGGCCGCGTCGGACAATCCTTGCACGCCCTCGCTGGTTCGGCGAGCCGCCTCCACCGCTTCGCTGGAGATGGTCGCGGCACCGGCCATCTGTCTGCTGATTTCCCGGATGGAGGAGGAGAGTTCCTCAGTGGCGGCCGCGACGGTCTCGATGTTGCCGCGCGACCGATCCGTCGCCACGCTGGCGCTGGAACACCGTTCGGCCGAATTCGCGGAACTCGCTGACAGTTCCGCGGAATTTCCTTGCATCTGTTTGGCGGCGGCGGTGACGGCGGAGGCGACGCTTCTGATCGTCGTCTCGAAGTCGTGGGTCAAATGATCGACCGTTACCTGCCGAGCCAGTTTCGCTTCCTGCTCGGAGACCTGGGCCTGGATCGCCGCGTCGGCCGCGGTTCGGTTGCGGCGAAACACTTCGACGGTGCGGGCGAGATCGCCGATCTCGTCGCGCTGACCGAGGAACGGGACGTCCTGGGAAAGATCGCCTTCCGCCGTCGCGAGGACGACCGCCGTGATGTGCTTCAGCGGACCGGTGATCGACCGCGCCACGATCAATGCCGCGCCGATGGCGAGGGTCACCGTGATGAAGGCCGCTATGAGATTTTGATTGCTCGAATTCTGCACCGCCTCCAGCGAGGTTTCGGCGGTACGGGCTTGATTGCGGTTGGCGACATCGATCGCTTCTTGGATGATCGCGGCCACCGTTTGACCGACCGGCATCATGGTTTCGACGCGCAGCTGCGTGCGTTCGAGCAGCATGGGAACGGCCTGGCGCAGGACGCCAATATAGCCGTCGAGGGTCGTCGTCAGCTGCTTGGCCGAGGCCTGGTCGGCTTCGGCGGTCCGGCTGGTCAGCGCCTTGGTCTTGGCATCGATCTTTGCCCAGCTGGCGAGCAGATCGTTCCCTTGAGTCTTGAGTTTGGCAAGGCTCTCGATCTCGATACCGTCATCCGTGGCATTGAGAAAGCTCGCCGTCTGCTGGCGGCCAATTTCGATTTCGCTGAGCAGCAGGGCGGTTTCCGCCGCTCCGGCCGTGTCAGCCGCGCGAACCCGGCTTTCCACAAGAGTGGTCAGGACCGGTGCGAACATCTCGGGCCGTTGGCCGATCTGCCCGCGTTTCGGTTCGAATTCGTTGGTCAGCTGCTGCACCCTAACCGCCGCTTGCCCCAACTTTTGGTAAGCCTCATCGATCTTTCCCATCATGGCGACGAGGGGCGGATTGCGCATTCCCGCCAGGGTCTGCGTGATCGCTGTTTTCCCATCGGCGACCGCCGCCTTCAGTTTTTCCGCCGCGGGCGCCGTCGGGATCAGCATCTGTGCCATCACGGTTTCCCGATCGGCCCGCAGCCGCATCTCGAGCGTGGGAAACCGCTGGACCGACGCGGACATCCGGCTCAATTCGACGAACGTCGCCTTGACGGAATTGAAGGCCAGCCAGGACAAGCTGGAGCACGCCACCGTGAGAACCACGAGCAAACCGAAGCCGAGCGTGATCTTCCGGCCGATGGGTAGGGAGGTAAAATTAAACACCGCGTGCTCCAAAAATCGCAAATGGGGGAGAGGTGGCCCATCGGGGGGCTTGTTATTATTATGATCCTGTTCTTTATAGACTTTATTCCTTTAGCATTGCTTAACCAGACCCCGTGAAGCGGTTCGAATTTGTCTCAAATGGACATTCCCCAGATAGCTGGGCGATCCAAGCGGGTTATGATGGAGATGGCGCCGCGGGAGGGTTTGAAAGACCGGTTGAGAACGCGGTCGAACCGGTCCAGAGGGCCTTGTGCGTGCCGGCAACGGCTTTCTTCCCAACCCAAAAAATTCTTCGCTCTCGGCATTTCAAACCGCCTCACACGCAAGCTCGACGAGAGCCTACGAGCGCGTGGCCGGAATGAAGTGTGAGCTGGATCACTCGCCGGAAACAAACCGCCGGAAGCGGTGTCGGGCCGTGGGTTTTATGCCCATTGGGTGTTCCCATTGACGGCCACCGCCTGCATCCGTTATCGTCGGGAGATAAGGCAAACGTTTGCCTAAATTTGGCGGGGCAGGAAATGCCGTGAAATCACACCCGGCACAGGCGGCACTGGATGGACGGCGGAACCCGGCAGGCGGTGTCGGTCGGGCCGGCATCGACGACGTCGCGCGCCGTGCCGGCGTCTCGATCTCCACGGTGTCGCGCGTGCTCAACGGCATCACCAGCCGCGCCTCGGTGGCGACCGCCGAGCGGGTGCGTCAGGCCGCCGCGGAGCTCGACTATCGTCCGGCGCATCTCGGCCAGGCGCTGCGCACCAACCGGACCCGCCTGGTAGCACTGCTCATCCCCGATATGAGCAACGCCTTCTACGCCGCCATCGCGAAGTCGATCGAGGCGAGCCTGGTCGAGAGCGACTACGCGATGATCCTGTGCAACACCGCGGAGGATCCGCGTGTCCAGGACAACTACCTGGCGGAGATGCAGGCCTATCACGTGCGCGGCATCGCGCTGCTCGGCGCGGTCGCGAGCCCCGGCCTCGCGGCGCTCAAGAGACGGCGGGTGCCGATCGTCTACGTCAACCGCAAGGCCCCGGACGGCAGCGGATTGTTCGTCGGCATCGACAACTACGCCGCCGGCCGCGACATCGCCGATCATTTCCTCGACGAGGGCCATCGCGACTGCGCCATCATCGCCGGGCCATCCCATTCGCCGGCGAGCCGCGACCGTCTGGCCGGATACCGCGATCGCCTCGCCGAGCGCAGCGCGCCGCTCGATCCGGGCTATGTGGTCGAGGCGGCGCTCACCATGGAGGACGGACACCGCGCCGCGACCCGCCTCTTCGAACGGTCGCCCAGGCCGCGCGCGGTGTTCTGCGGCAACGACCAGATCGCCTATGGCACCTTCCGGCGCTGTCACGAACTCGGCCTCGCGGTGCCGGGCGACGTGGCGCTGTTCGGCTTCGACGACAATCCGCTGAACGCCTGGCTGGCACCTTGGCTGAGTACCGTTCACGCGCCCTACGAGGTGTTCGGGCCTGCCGTGCGCGAGGCGCTGGAGCGGGTCTGGGCGGCGCTGGACGGGCCGATGGGGGTGGGTGACGGGCCAATGGAGGACGGGCCGACAGGAGAGATCCTGCTGCCTTATTCGATGGTGCTGCGCGAATCCGGGTAGCGCCGCACCGGGGACCGGCAACTCGGTCATGCCACCCGGCCAATACGCCGACCAAAACAAAAACCATAACCATAACAGTGGAGGGAACGATGATGAAAAGACGACTGACACGTCTGGCCGGGGCCTGCGCCTTCGGCGCGGCCGCTCTCGGACTGAGCTTGAGTCTGGGGGCCCGGGCGGCCGAGGCTGCCCCCTACAAGATCTATCTGAGCATGAGCTACATCGGCAACGACTGGCAGGCCGAGGCCGCCAACATGGTCAAGGCCATGGCCGCGTCGAAAACGCTCAAGGACAAGGTCGATCTCGAGGTCCAGGTCGCCGGCCCGAACGCCCAGAAGCAGATCCAGCAGATCAACGCGATGGTGCAGGCGGGCGCCAAGGCGATCGTCGTCTTCCCGATCTCACCGACGGCACTCAACCAAGTCGTCCACGCGGCGTGCGCCAAGGGTGTCGTGATCATCGCCTACGATGCCGAGATCACCGAGCCCTGCGCCTTCAACGTCCATATCGACCAGACCGAGGCTGGGCGCGTTACCGCCGAATGGCTGGCGAAGAAGCTCGACGGCAAGGGCAATATCGTGATGCTGACCGGCGTACCGGGCACCTCGGTCGACACCCAGCGCACCGCGGCGGCCAAGAAGGTGTTCGCCACCTATCCGGGTATCCACGTCATCGCCGAGGGTGTCGGCATGTGGAGCCAGGCGGTCGCGCGCACCGAACTTTCGAAGATCGTCGCGACCCATCCGTGGAGCGAGATCAACGGGATGTGGCTGCAGGTCGGCTGCCTGACCGCGTCCTCGATGCAGGATGAAGCCGGCATCAAGGACGCCGACAAGCGGCCCTGCGCCGGCGAGGGCTCGAATGGCCATCGCATCCAGATGCTGCAGGCATCGGACGGCGTCGAAGGTGCCTCCGGCAGCTACCGGTCGATGGGCTATCCCAGCATCTCCTACGCCTCGCCGCCCTATTCCGGGGCCCTGGCGCTGAAGCTCGCGGTCGAAAAGCTCGACGGCAAGGACATACCGAAACTGACCAGCCTGCCACTGCCGGTCGTCACCAACGAGACGGTCAAGCTGTGCAAGACCGGCAGCTGGAGCGAGATGAAAGCCGGCTGCAACGCGTTCCAGCCGGCCGCCATCAGCAATCCCGGCTGGTTCGCCGCGATCTTCTCCGATCGCACGCCGGAGGTCGGGTTGCAGGCGGCGCTCAATGGCACGCCGGAGCCCTGAGCGCCCGCGGGACACCGGCGAAGACGTGACATGACGAGTAGGCGTGCCGGCGCTCCCCGGCACCGGCACGCCGCTCCATTCGGCTCGGATCGGATGATATGAACGCTGATAATCCTCAGGCGAAGGCCGCTCCCGGGGCGGTCTCCAGGTACATGGCGACGAGTGGCGCGGCGATCGTCGACGCCATCGCCGTCGACAAAGTGCGCAAGGCATTCGGCGCTACTGTGGCGCTCGACGGCGCCAGTTTTTCCGCCGCCGCTGGCGAGGTCCACGCGTTGCTCGGCGAGAACGGCGCCGGCAAGTCGACGCTGGTGAAGGCTCTGAGCGGGCTGCTGCGCCCCGATGGCGGGCGGATCGAGCTGTTCGGCGTCGCCGCCCGGTTCGCCGGGCCGCGCGACGCGCATGCGGCGGGGCTGCAGACCGCCTTCCAGGAGCTGACTCTGGTTCCCAATTTGACGGTCTGGGAGAATCTGCTGCTACCCTATCAGCCGGTCGGCGTCACCGGCCTGTTGCGTGGCCGTCGGGGCGAGGCGTTCGCGGCGGAGCAGCTCCGCCGCTTTGGCCTCGGCGATATCTCGCCCCGCCAGGAGGTGTCCGGACTCGATCTGGCGCTGCGCCAGAAGATCGAGATCGTCCGCGCCGTCGCGCGCGAGCCCCGCGTGCTGCTGCTCGACGAGCCGACCTCGGCGCTCACCGGCCGCGACATCGACTGGCTCGGCGAGATCATCGCGACCGAGAAGCGACGGGGCGCCACCATCGTCTTCATCTCGCATCGCATGCCCGAGGTGCGGATGTTCTGCGACCGCCTGACCGTGCTGCGCAACGGCCGCGACGTCGGCGACTTCGCGGTGGGCGACGTCTCCGACGAGCGTGTCATCGAGCTCATCATCGGCCGCTCGCTCGCCTCGACCTTCCCGGCGAAGCCGGTCGCGGACCGCGGGCAGCCGCCGGTGCTCGAAGCGCAGGGCCTCCGCGTCGGCCGGCTCGCCGAAGCGAGCTTCGCGCTCCGCCCGGGCGAGATCCTCGGCGTCGCCGGGCTGCAGGGCATGGGACAGCTCGAACTCTTCCTCACCCTGTTCGGCGATCTGCGGCCGAATGCCGGGCGCATCCTGGTGGACGGCCAGCCGGTGACGTTCGAGTCGCCGCGCGCCGCGATCGCCGCCGGGATCGGCATCGGACTGGTCCCGGAGGAGCGCAAGACCGAGGCGCTGTTCCTCAAGCTCGACGGCCGGCGCAACGCCAGCCTGCCGTCGATCGACCGCTTCGTCCGGCCCGGACTGATCGGGGGCGGCCTGATCGATGGCGAGGCGGAGACGGCCGCCGTCGCGGGCGCGCTCGCCCGTGTCCAGGTCGATCCACGCGCACTCTGGAGCCGCGCCGGCGCGTTCAGCGGCGGCAACCAGCAGAAGATCGTGCTGGCGAAATGGCTGCTCACCGGTAGCCGGGTGCTGCTGCTGTTCGATCCGACGCGGGGCGTCGATGTCGGTACCAAGCATGAGATCTATCTGCTGATCGCCGATTTCGTGCGCGCCGGCGGGGCCGTGCTGCTCTACTCGACCGAACTCGCGGAGGTCGCCAACCTTTGCCGGCGCGTGCTCGTCGTCTATGGCGGGCGGGTCGTCCGCGAGCTCGACGATGCGCGTGACGAGATCTCCGAGGCGGCGATCATGCGCGCCGCCCTCGGCACCATCGAGGGTGATGCCTCCGCTGTCGATGCACCGCCGGCGGAGGCATCACCGCCCGAAAGCCGCCGGGCGGCGGAGGCCGGCGCATGAGTGCCGTGACCACCTTCGCCCCGCCCGCGCGGTCCCCCTGGCCGACCCTCCGGCGTTTCCGGGGATTGTTGATCGCGGCGCTCGTCTTCGTCGCGCTGTTCGGCCTGGTCAACCTCGTTTCGCCGGCCGCCTTCGGCTATTTCGACTTCAGCTATATGGCGGCCGGTGGCGGAACCCTGGCGTTGGCGGCGATCGGACAGACCCTGGTGATCCTCACCGGCGGCTTCGATCTGTGCGCGGGGGCGGTGATCTCGCTGGTCAACGTCGTGCTGGCGACGCATCTGCAGGGGACGCTCGGCTCGGAACTCGGCTGGGGCGCCGCCGGCCTCGCGATCGGTGCCGCGGTCGGCGCCTTCAACGGTTTCTTCGTCGCCTTCCTCCGGCTGCAGCCGATCGTCGTCACGCTCTCGACCATGTTCATCGTCGAGGGCATCACCCTGCTGGTGAGCGACAAGCCGGGCGGAGAGGTGCCGCCGGACTTCAGCGCCTTCTTCACGGGCAGCGTCATCCCGGACATGCTGCCGGCGCCGATCATCGTTCTCGCCGTGGTGCTCCTCGCCTGGGCGGCGCTGAAGCATTCGCGCTTCGGCACGGCACTTTACGCGATCGGCGGCGACGAGGACGCGGCGCGGAGCGCGGGGATCCGTGTGCGCGGTGCGAAATTCGGCGCCTATGTCCTGGCCGGAACCCTCTATGCCGCCGCCGGCATCTTCGTCACGGCGCAGACCGCGTCGGGTGATCCGTTGGTCGGCGATCCGCTGCTGTTGCAGGTATTCGCCGCCGTGGTCATCGGCGGCACGGTCTTGGGCGGCGGTCGGGGCGGCTGCTTCGGTTCGGCGATCGGCGCCTATAGCCTGATGCTGATCGTCAACATCCTCCTGGTGCTCAACGTCTCGGCCTATTACGGCACGGTGGCGGAGGGCATCATTCTGGTCCTGGCGGCGCTCGGCGGCACGTTCGGCACTATGGCCGGCAATACGGCCGGCCGGCGCTCGCCACTCGCCGCCTGGCTCGACCGGTTGCGGACCCGGAGCGCCGCCGACATGCCGCTCGGACGGAGATCGGCGCCTCGGCCGCGCAGCCTGGTCGCCACGGCCGCGGCTCCGCCGGCGCTGCCGCCCTGGTGGCGGCGCCATGCGGAGACGCTGCGCTATGCGCTGCCGGCCTATGTCTGCTTCGTCCTGGTGCTGGCAGCAACGGTCTGGATCTATGGCGGGCTCGGCTTCGGCTATGTCAATTCGCTGCTGGTGCTCAGCTCTTTCCTCGCCGTGTTGTCGCTTGGTCAGGGCGCCGTCATCCTGACCGGCGGGCTCGACCTGTCGGTGCCCTGGACGGTAGCGCTCGCGGGCATTCTGCTCGGCGGCATCGCGCGCGGCAGCGACGCGGCGGCGTTGTGGGCGGTGCCCGCCGCCCTCGGCGCGGGCGCCCTGGTCGGGCTGGCGAACGGGGTCGGCATCGTGTTCTTCCGCCTGCCGCCGATCGTCGTGACGCTTGCCATGGACGGCATCCTGCAGGGCATCGCCCTGGTCTACAGCAATGGCACGCCCGACGGCTTCGCGCCGCCGGCTTTGCGTTGGCTGATGACCGGGCGGCTCCTGGGCGTGACACCGGTGCTCTGGCTGATGGCGCTCTTCGTTCTCGGTGCCACGCTCCTGCTCGGCCGCACCGCCTTCGGCCGGCGCGTCTATGGTGTCGGCAACAGCCCCCGGGTGGCACGGTTGAGCGGCGTCAATGTCGGTCGTACCCTGATCCTCGTCTATGTCCTGAGCGGGCTGTGCTCGGCACTGGTCGGCGTGCTGCTCGACGGGTTCAGCGGCCAGGCGAGTCTCGGCATGGGCAATGCCTATCTGCTGCCATCGATCGCCGTGGTGGTGGTCGGTGGCGCGCTCATCACCGGCGGACGCGGCCATTATCTGGGTATGATCGGCGGCGTCCTGCTGCTGACTGCGCTGCAGACGCTGCTCGCCGGCACGACGCTGCCCGACGCGGTGCGGCAGATTATCTATGGTCTGGTGGTGCTCGGCGCGGTGATCGCCCTGCGCGATCGCGCGCCAGGTTGACCGGGTTTAGTACGAGAGGATGGAATCATGCTCGAAAGACGGGTGAAGCAAGGATTGCGGGTCCTGGTGACGGCGGGCGCCTCGGGGATCGGGCGTGCCATCACGACGGCCCTGATCGAGGACGGCGCGCGGGTTCATATCTGCGACATCGCCGAGCCAGCGCTCGCCGAGTGTCGCGGCGCGTTGCCCCAGATCACCGCGAGCCTGACCGACGTCGCGGACCCGGCGGCGGTCGACCGGCTGTTCGACGACGTCCGGCGGGAGCTCGGCGGGCTCGACGTGCTGGTCAACAATGCCGGCATCGCCGGGCCGACCGGCGGTATCGACGAGATCGACCCGGCGGCCTGGCGCCGCACTGTCGACGTCAACCTGAACGGCCAGTTCTACTGCGCGCGTCTGGCCGTACCGCTGCTGCGCGAGGCCGGCGATGGCGCCATCATCAACCTGTCCTCGGTCGCGGGCCGGCTCGGCTATGCCTACCGCACGCCCTATTCGGCGACGAAATGGGCCGTCATCGGCCTGACCGAGAGCCTGGCGATCGAGCTCGGGCCGAGCGGCATCCGCGTCAACGCGCTGCTGCCCGGCATCGTCGAGGGGCCGCGCATCGAGGGCGTGATCCAGGCGCGCGCGACGCAGCTTGGGCTCGGCTATCCGGAGATGGAGCAGCGCTATCTCGAAAAGATCTCGCTGCGCCGGATGGTGACGGCGGAGGATGTGGCGTCGATGGTTCTGTTCCTGTGCTCGCCCGCCGGGCGTAACGTCTCCGGCCAGGCGCTCAGCATCTGCGGCAATGTCGAGACGCTATGAGGAGGGGAGGGCAACCATGAGTTCCGCCATCGCCATTATCGGCAGCGGCCTGATCGGCCGCGCCTGGACGATCAGCTTCGCCCGCGCCGGCCACGCGGTGCGGCTCTACGACGCCGATGCCGGCGCCGCCGGTGCCGCCATCGCCTTCATCGAGAGCGTGCTCGACGATCTGGCGGCGAACGACCTGCTGGCGGGGCACGACCCCGCGGTCGTACGCGGCCGGATCGTCGTGGCGCCGAGCCTGGCGGCGGCGCTCGACGGTGCCGTCCATGTTCAGGAGAACACGCCCGAGGATCTGGCGACGAAGCGGCGCGTCTTCGCCGAACTCGATGCGGCGGCTGGGCAGGATACGGTGCTGGCCAGCTCGTCTTCGGCGCTGGTGCCGTCCTCTTTCACCGAGGGGCTTGGCGGGCGGGCACGCTGCCTGGTCGTCCATCCGATCAACCCGCCCTACCTCGTCCCGGCGGTCGAGATCGTGCCGGCGCCCTGGACCGCGCCCGATGTGGTCGAGCGTACGCGGGGGCTGATGACCGGGCTCGGCCAATCGCCGATCGTCATGGCGCGCGAACTCGATGGCTTCGTCATGAACCGGCTGCAGGGAGCACTTCTGGAAGAGGCGTTCCGGCTGGTGGAGAGCGGCGCCTGCACGCCCGAGGATGTTGATATCGGTATCCGTGACGGGTTGGCGCTGCGCTGGTCCTTCATGGGACCGTTCGAGACGATCGACCTCAACGCGCCGGGCGGCGTCACCGACTATGTCACGCGCTACCAGCAGATCTACGCCCGGCTGTTCCCCAGCATGCAGCGGCGCGCCGACTGGGCCGGACCGGTGCTGAAGGTAGTAGAACAGGCGCGACGCGGGCAGGTCGCCACCGGTGCGCTTGCCGACCGGCAGCGCTGGCGCGACCGGCGCCTGATGGCGCTGCTGCGCCACAAACGCGACGCCGGCGGACGGATCGGCGACTGACCCCAACACCCAGGAGGTTTTACCCATGGCAAAATCCAACAAAGTCATCATCACCTGCGCCGTGACGGGCGCCATCCATACCCCGTCGATGTCGCCCTATCTGCCGGTAACGCCGGACGAGATCGCCGCGGCGGCGATCGGCGCCGCGGAGGCCGGCGCCGCGATCATCCATCTGCATGCGCGCGATCCCCAAACCGGCAAGCCCGATCAGCGGCCGGAGGCTTTCGCCGCTTTTCTGCCACGGATCAAGCAGGGTACCGACGCGGTCGTGAACCTGACCAGCGGCGGCGCGCCCCACATGCAGATCCTGGAGCGCATCCAGCCCTCGATCACCTTCAAGCCGGAAGTGGCGTCGCTCAACATGGGCTCGATGAATTTCGGCCTCTACCCGATGCTGGAGCGCTTCAAGGAGTTCAAGCATCCGTGGGAGCGCGAGGCGCTGGAGAACAGCCGCGACCTCATCTTCCGCAATACCTTCAAGGACATCGAGTTCGCGCTGGCGGCCTGCAGCGAGAATGGTACACGGTTCGAATTCGAGTGCTACGACGTCGGTCACCTCTACAACCTGGCGCATTTCCTGGAGCGCGGCCTGGTGAAGCCGCCGCTCTTCGTGCAGACGGTGTTCGGCATCCTCGGCGGCATCGGCCCCCACCCGGAAGACGTCCTGCACATGAAGCGCACCGCCGACCGCCTGTTCGGCAAGGACTATCGCTGGTCCGTGCTCGGCGCCGGTCGCAACCAGCTGCCGATCGCGGCGATGGCGGCGGCGATGGGCGGTAATGTCCGCGTCGGTCTCGAGGACAGCCTGTGGATCGGCCCCGGCAAGCTCGCCGAGAGCAACGCCCAACAGGTCTCGCGGGCGCGCCAGATCATCGAAGGGCTGGGTCTCGCGATCGCCACCCCGGCCGAGGCGCGCGAGATCCTCGAACTGAAGGGCGGCGACAAGGTCGCCTTCTGACCGTCAGGCATCATCGAGCTGGGGAGGAGAGACGGTAATGGTGGAGATCAGCGTACTGGTCGACTGCAAAACGCTGCTGGGCGAAGGCCCGATCTGGGATGTCGAGCAGCAGCGGCTGTGGTGGATCGACAGCTTTGGCAACAAGGTCTATCGCTGCGCGCCGGACGGCTCGGAGGTCACGACTTGGGACGTGCCGGCGAAGATCGGGTCGATGGCGCTCACGCAATCGGGCGAGCGCGCCGTGGTGGCCCTGCAGACCGGCTTCCATTTTCTCGACCTCGCGAGCGGCCGATGCACGCGGATCGCCGATCCGGAGGCCGACATTCCGACCACGCGGCTCAACGACGGCAAGGTCGACCGCCAGGGCCGCTTCGTCGCCGGCTCCATGGATATGGCGGAGGCCGGGCCGAACGGCGCGCTCTACCGGCTCGACCCAGACCTGGCGGTGCATCGGCTCGAGACCGGTATCATCTGCTCGAACGGCCCGTGCTGGAGCCCCGATGGGAGCACCTTCTATTTCACCGACACCTGGACGGAGGAAATCTCAGCCTACGACTACGACGTCGCGACCGGCACGCCCACCAACAAACGCCGTTTCGCCTCCTTCAAGGACGTGCCGCTCGACCATCCGGGCGGCGTGCCGGATGGCGCCACGGTCGATGCCGACGGCTATGTCTGGAGCGCCGCGGTCTATGCCGGCGAACTCTGCCGCTTCGCCCCGGACGGCAGTCTCGACCGGCGCATCAAGATGCCGGTGCTGAAGGTTACGAGCGTGGCGTTCGGCGGACCGGAACTCGATATCCTCTACGTCACCTCCATGTCGAAGCCGCCGCTGCCGCGCTTTCCCGAGGACGGCCCGCTCGGCGGCAGCCTCTTCCAGATCAAGGGCCTGGGCGTGCGCGGCGTGCCGGAGCGGCGCTTCGCCGGCTGACCACCGATCTCGTGCCAAACTTTATCGCCTGCGCGTCCGGCGAGCGGTTGACGGTTAAGAGGCGGCCACGGCGTCGAGCGCGCGTTGAATGGCCCGAACGAGGTCGACCTCGCGAAAGGGCTTGAGAATTACCACCGCGCCCGGCCGGCTCGCTTCGATCCCGGCGCCGCTCATGAACACGTGAGGAATGGGCATGGTGCGGAGAATTTGCTCGACGGCGGCGACGCCACTGCCACCCCGCAATTGCGCGTCGACGATCATCAGGTCCGGTCTGCATCGTATGGCGGCGGTCACCGCGTCGGCCTCGGTGGCCGCGACGGCGCAGACCTCGTAACCCATCTCCGCGAGCATCTCGGAAAGCATCTCGCCGACCATGGCGTCGTCATCAACCACGAGGATGCGGAGCGCGCTCATCGGTTCAATTCGCCTTCCGCGCCGTCTGGCAGGGCTGCCGCCGGGATGGTCTCGGATACCGTGTCGCGTGTCGTCTGCATGGCTCGATCTCAAGATTCTGGCAAAGGCGAGACCAATTGCCGCGCGTAGTTCGATCGAAGATCAGACATCGACGATAACCGACCGGCGATAGTCGACAGCAGGTTCGGAAACTACTCAGATGCTGACCGTTGGCGGAGTGTGTAGGCGCCTCGGGCGGTACTCAGCCCGTTACGTGCATCAACCTGGGGCGAGACATCAGTTCGACCGATGAGCCGGCTTATCGGGGGCCGGCGCGGGCGTCAGCGGGACCGTGCTGGAGGCAGCCGCATGAGTATCGCCAAGCTGCGCCGGTGGTTGGTGGTTTGCGATGATGAACTCGGCGACGAGCACGATGACGATAAAGAGGATGATCCCATACAGGATGGCGCGGGACTTGGTCACCGTACCGGCGCCGGGCACCGTCACCGACGACGGGACGGTGGAACTGGCTCCGCGCGGCAAAAGGGCTATCAAGCGGGCGGCGATCGTCCCAGGGTCCAAATGCGTCGATACGCCGTCGGGCAACGCCGAAATCAACGACGCCAATTGCTTGGTGGCAACCTCGCCCGGCAACCGGGCCAATTTGGCGGCTTCCTGCCAGGGGTCGACATCCAGTCGCGCCAAGGCCGAAAGGACGCTGATCGGCATGTCATTCCCATCCTCGCCGATCGCCGCGAACAGGAAAGCGTCGAACTCGGATCGAGGGAGAAAAACCGACGTAGCGCGCGTCATGTGAACCTTCGAATTTCGACGCCTCTTTCGACTATGTGGAAACCGACACCGAAGGTGCTTGGCAAACTATCGAAAGTATCAAGCTTATCGCATGGCGGTGCGTCGCGTCAGGCCCGGAAACTACCTAAGACGACGATATAATCATTTGTCACCGGCGATTTTCGAAGACGGTGAACTACTCAGACGGATCCCCGTCCAATCCAGGGTATCCATGTCGTCCGACTATCGCTGTGGTAGAAAAGCTGTGTTACGATTACCTCCGGCAGTCCACCGGGCGGCGAATATTCGAGAATAATTTGACAAAGCCAGAAAAGCGCCCGCAAGACGCCAAAGCGGCCAGGCCGCATGCGAGCCGGCGCTCGCTTCCGGTGCCCGGCCCGCCCCACTATCCCGAGGACTTCCTGGTCGTTGGCGTAGGTGCCTCCGCCGGCGGTCTCGATGCCTGCAGGAAGCTCGTGGGTGCGCTGCCCGCCGGCAACGGCATGGCGTTTATCCTGATCCAGCATCTCGACCCGACCCACGAAAGCATGATGGTGGACCTGTTGGTCGGCCATACGCCGATGACCGTGCGGCAAGCGGCGGATGGCATGCCGGTCGAGCGCGACCATCTCTATGTCATCCCGCCTGGCGCCTATCTTTCCGTCCGCGGCGGCGACTTGCACCTCTCGCAACCCCAAGAGCGTCACGGTGCGCGCCTGCCTTTCGATTTCTTGCTGCACTCGCTGGCCGGGGAATATGGCGCGCGCGCGGTCTGCGTGATCCTTTCGGGAACCGGGGCCGATGGAAGCCTTGGGCTCAAGGCCGTGAAGGAAAACCGCGGGCTCGTCATCGCGCAGGACCCCGAGGAGGCCGGCTTTGACGGCATGCCGCGCAGTGCGATCATGACGGGCGCCGTGGACCTCGTGCTGCCGGTGGCCAAGATTCCCGCGGAACTCGTCACATACGACAGGCAAATGGTCCGTGCTCGCAACGGTTCGGTGTCGCAAGCCAAGGCCGAGGATTGGTTGCCCCAGGTCATCGATCTCCTGCGTACCAAAACCAACCATGATTTCACGCTCTACAAAATGGGTACGCTGCAGCGCCGGATCGAACGGCGGATGGCGATGGCGGCGATCGAGACCCACGACAGCGGCCGATATCTCGAATTGCTGCGGCGCGACACCGGCGAGCTCGATCTTCTCGCCAAGGACTTGCTCATCAATGTCACCAGCTTCTTCCGCGATCCGACGGTGTTCAATCTGTTGGCGGAGACGGTCATCCCGGACCTGGTCCAGCACCAGACGCCCGATCAGCCCCTCCGCATCTGGATCGCGGGCTGCAGCACGGGCGAGGAGGCTTATTCCCTTGCCATGCTCTTCCGCGAGGAGATCACGGCGTCGAAACGCAACGTCAAGCTGCAAGTCTTCGCCTCGGATGTCGACCCGGACGCGGTAGCGAGCGCCCGGGAGGGGCTCTATCCGGAAACGATCGAGGCGGATCTGTCGGCGGAGCGGCTTGCCCGCTTCTTTACGAAGGAAGACCGCAAATACCGGATATTGCCCGAGCTGCGCGCGACGGTGATCTTCACGGTACAGGACGTGCTCGCCGATCCGCCTTTCTCGCGTCTCGACCTGGTCTCCTGTCGCAACCTGCTGATCTATTTGACCCCCGAGGCACAGGCTAAGGTCGTCGCGGTCTTCCATTTCTCGCTGCGCGAAGGCGGCATTCTGCTGCTTGGCAGCTCGGAGACGGTCGGCAACAACCACGGCCGTTTCGAGGTGATTTCCAAGCCGGCCCGGCTCTACCGGCACATCGGCCGCAGCCGACCGGGAGAATTCGGTTTTTCGATGAGCGCCGGTGAGGGCGCACGCGTTCCCTCCCGGGCAATCCAAGCGCCGTCGCGCCAAGCGGCGCTTGCCGATCTTTGTCGACGGCTGGTGATAGAGACCCATGCGCCGGCGGCGGTCCTCATCAACCACAAGCATGAGTGCCTGTATTCCTTGGGGCCGACGGACCGTTTTCTGCGCGTGGCGCCGGGCCAGCCCACCCATGATCTGCTTGCCATGGTGCGCCAGGGGGCACGCACCAAATTGAGGTCGGCAATCCAACAGGCCAGTCAGGATAACGCGCGCATCACCGTCGCCGGCGGTCGGATGAGCCACGACGGCCACCCGGCTTCGTTCAGTATCGACGTACAGCCGGTGTTAAGCGACGGCGAAAAGCTCCTGTTGATCTGCTTCATCGAGCAACCGATGCAGGAGCAGAAACAGGGCCTCCCGGTCACGGCGCGGAGCATTCCGCGGGTCGCCGACCTTGAGCTGGAACTCGAAGCCACGAAAACGGAACTGCGGGGAGCCATCCGCAACCTCGAGATTTCGAGCGAGGAGCAGCGGGCGATCAACGAAGAGGCATTGTCCGTCAATGAGGAATACCAATCGACGAACGAGGAGCTGCTAACCTCCAAAGAGGAATTGCAGTCGCTCAACGAGGAGCTTACCGCCCTCAACAGCCAGCTTCAGGAAACCCTCGATCGGCATCGCACGACAGCGAACGATCTGCAAAACGTGTTGTATAGCACTGATATCGCGACGATGTTCCTCGACACCGACCTCCATATCCGCTTCTTCACGCCGGCCACCAAATCACTCTTCAGCGTCATTCCCGGCGATGTCGGGCGGCCGCTCGCGGATCTCAGCTCGCTGGCGCCGGACGGCGCGCTTTTGACCGATGCGCGAACGGTGCTGCTGACCCTGATGCCGATCGAGCGAGAGATCAAAGCCCAGACCGGCGCCTGGTACATCCGTCGCGTCTTGCCCTACCGCACCCAGGACGACGGGGTGGGGGGCGTCATCATCACCTTTACCGACATCACCGAGCGCAGGCATGTCGCCAATGCGTTGGAGACGGCCAAGCAGCATGCGGAGCTGGCGAATGTCGCGAAGTCCCGTTTTCTCTCCGCCGCGAGCCATGACCTCCGCCAACCGCTGCAAACGCTTGCCTTGCTGCAGGGGCTCTTGGCAAAGATCGTCAAAGGGGAGCGAGAACAGAAACTGGTGACGCGGCTCGACGAGACGTTGAGCGCCATGTCGGGCATGCTGAACGCGCTGCTCGATATAAACCAGATCGAGGCCGGTGTCGTCCGCGCCGATATGAGCAGTTTCCCGGTCGACGACGTGCTGAACCGGTTGAGGGAGGAATTCAGTTACCACGCGCAAGCGAAGCGGCTTAGCCTGCGCGTGGTTTCGTGCGGCCTTTCGATATACAGCGATCCGCGTCTGCTCGAGCAGATGGTTCGCAACCTCCTCTCGAACGCCTTGAAATACACCAAGCATGGCAAGGTGCTGCTTGGCTGCCGTCGGCGTGAAGGCGTGTTGAGCATCGAGATCTGGGACACTGGGATCGGGATTCCCGCCGAAGAACTCAAGGCGATTTTCGAGGAATACCACCAGATCGACAACGCCGCGCGCGAACGGAGCCTCGGCCTCGGTCTCGGCCTCTCCATCGTGCAGCGTTTGGGGAATTTGCTGGGGCATCCGGTACGGGTCCGGTCGCACCCAGGCAAGGGATCGGTCTTCTCGATCGAAGTCAAACTTCCCCCAAGCGGAACAGTGTCCCAGCTTGAACGCCATCGAGATGACAGAAGCGTCGACGGTGCTCGCCGTACCGGCACGATCCTGGTCGTCGAGGACGATCCCGACGTGCGCGACCTCCTCCAGCAGTTTCTCACGGATGAGGGGCATCTCACGGCGACGGTGCCGAATGGCATCGCTGCGCTGGATTTGATGGGGCGGGGGGCGATCAGGCCGGATCTCATCCTGGCGGACTACAATCTGCCAAACGGCATGGACGGGCTCCAAGCCGCCCTGAAGCTCCGGGAAAAGCTTCATTACCAGATCCCGGTGATTATCCTGACCGGTGACATATCGACCGGGACATTGCGCGATATCGCCCATCAGGACTGCGTGCAACTCAACAAACCGGTGAAGTTGAAGGAGCTGACGCAAGCCGTTCAACGTCTGCTCCCGATCTCGCGGCCCGCGGCGCATGCGCGCGCGCCACACGCCGCGGAAACGGCCGGCATCAACGGGTCGCCCGTCATCTTCGTCGTCGATGACGACAGTCACGTCCGCAAGGGGATTCGCAGCGTGCTCGAGGAAGAGGGCAGGGCCGTGGAGGATTACGCGAGTTGCGAGGCGTTCCTGGACGCCTATCGTCCAGGTCGCGAGGCATGCCTCTTGGTCGATGCCTATCTACCCGAAATGAATGGGCTCGAATTGCTGAAGCGGCTCAATGACGAGGGCCATCGGCTGCCCGCCATCATGATCACCGGCAAGAGCGACGTGAAGATGGCGGTTCAAGCCATGAAGGCGGGCGCTTCCGATTTCATCGAGAAGCCGATCGGCAGCGGTGATCTGCTCGCCAGCATCGAGCGCGCTCTCGAACAGTCGCGGGATTCGAGCAAGCTGTTCGCCTGGCGCGAGACCGCGGTTTACCAGCTGGCGCTGCTCACGCCGCGACAGCACCAGATCATGGAACTGGTCCTCGCGGGCCACCCCAGCAAGAATATCGCCGCCGATCTCGGCATCAGCCAGCGTACCGTCGAGAACCACCGCGCGTCGATCATGAAGAAAACCGGCTCGACATCGCTTCCGGCTTTAGCCCGATTGGCGCTAGCCGCCGCTTGGGAAGGGGCCGACGAGCCGCGCTAAGGGTGGCGATGCCGCGCGCTCCATCAGCTGGCGGAGGGCATCATCCGGAGTTCCCCGCTCTCGGCCAGGTCGGCAAGCTCGGCGAGCGTTGCGAAATGGTAGTCGGGCGTGGTCATAGATGCGACGGGCAGCGTTCCGCCAAAGCCGTTCTGCCCCTGCCGCCGCTCGATCCAGCAGACGGTATAACCGAGCGACCGCGCCACGCCGATGTCATGATACTGGCTCTGCGCCACATGCAGAATGTCGTCCTGCGCGAAGCCGTCGCGGCTTAGCCGGCCGCGCGTGAAGGCGAAGAATTTCGGATCCGGCTTCTCGCACAGCGCGTCGTCGACGGTGACGGTGTCGTGGAACGGCCGCCCCAAGGTTTCCTCCATGAAATCGAGGGCCCAGCGCTGCGCGTTCGTCATCGCCACCAGCTTGTAGCGCTTGCCCAGGCGTTTCAGCGCCGCGACCGAGTCGGGGAAGGCGGGCCAGTTGCGCACTGATTGCGCGAAGCCCTGCGCGATCGCGTCATCGACGGGCAGACCAAGAACCGGTGCGAACTCGCGGTAACCGCGAGCGAGATCGTCCGGAAAACGATGCGTCTTCGGCTGGCCGCGTGTGCGGCGGTATTCGGCGAGGAACGTATCGTCGTCCATCGCGGCGGCCGCGGGACCGCAAGCGGCCCGAATATAATCGAGCATGCCGCGCTCGAAATCGATCAGTGTGCCGACGACATCGAAAGTCAGCACCTTGGGTTCCCGCGCCATGATCCGTATCCCTGCTCGAAATGAGTTTACCGGTTCACGGCATACGCCATCGGCGACGGCATTGTCCGCCGAATGCGGGCCCGCGCCGAGCCGAGAATGCCGTGAGCACCCGCGTCGCGGCAAAGTCGACGGCGCCGGCACCTCATTCCTTGGTTAGGAAGAGGCTTTCCAGCGGGTAGTGATGCTTCGTGAAGACCGGCTTGATGACCACGTAGCTGAAATACTTCTCGATGCCGATGTCGAGCGACAGGAGAAATTCGATCGTCTCCTGATAATGCTGGATATTCCTGGTCATGAATTTCAACAGGTAATCGTAGCCGCCGCTGACGAGATAGCATTCGATGATCTCGTCGATCATCCGGATGCGTGCCTGGAAGCGGGAGAAATCATCGGCCCGATGGTCGGCCAAGGTGACCTCGGTGAAGACGATCATGGTGTGACCCAGCTTCTGCATCTGGATATGCGCCCCATAGCCGCCGATATAGCCGGATTTTTCGAGGCGCCTGACCCGTGTGAGGCAGGGGCTGGTGGAAAGCCCGACCGCTTCAGCCAATTCGACGTTGGTCGCTCGCCCGTTCTTCTGCAGGTAAGCCAGGATACGAATATCGATACGATCCAATTTGGGCAGCCCAGAGACCATCCACTACTCCTCGATGTCTGGATGCCCCAGCGCACAATGATGTCGGCAATTCGGCACGCCGGAGCGTAGCTGACAGGCGGGGGCAGTCAATGGCGTCGCTCGCCGGGGTCGCGGACCCTCGAACGGGTCGGTGGCAGGCCGGGGCGACGGAGTCAGCCGAGTGCCTGGCTGACCAGCGCGAAGCGGCGTATCGCCGAATCGGTCCGAGGTGCCGCCCCCCGGATCATCGGTGTGGCGGTCCCCGCCTCGCCGAGCCCAAGCTGGTCCAGCCAGGGGGAGAGGCCGCTGTCCTCGGGCACGTCGATACGGAGAAATCCGCCGCTGCTGCTGGCGACGCACTGGGCGATCAACGCACGCGCGCTCGACGCATCCGGGGCGACCACCGGACCGATGACATGGCCGCGACCGAACCGGCGGAGCAGCGCGAAGCCCATCACCTCTCCCTCGCGATCCAGCACGACGCCGTCCGCCGTCTCGATCAGCGCATCGAGCAGCGGCCCGCGCGACAGGCCCGAGGCGGCGGTATCCAGCGCTGCCAGTGCCGCGCCGTCGCTGCGGCCGATCGGCCGGATCCGCTCGCCCGCGCTCAGCGGCACAAGCTCGACCGAGAAGGCGGCACCTTGATGCTGCCGCACCAAGCCATCCGCCCGGAAGCCGAGCCGGGCATAAAGCGGGGCACCCGATTCGGTGGCGTTCAGCAGGATCGACCGCTCACCCAGCCTGTCGATCATCGTTTCCGTCAGCTTCCGGCCGAGACCCAGGCCACGCATCGCCGGTGCCACGAGGACCATGCCGAGTGCCGCGTGGTGCACACCGTACGTCCAGCCCATGGCGGTGCCGACCAAGTGCCCCGCATGCTCCGCCGCCACGCCGACACCGAGGCGATGGACGAAGCGCCAGTCTTCCACCCGATGCGGCCAGGCGACGACGGCGGAGAGTGCCTGTGCCCCGGTGAGGTCGGACGCTTCCAACGGGCGCAGCACGGGAAGCTCTGACATAGGGGCCTCAGACACGCTCAACGCCCTCCCGCTTGCCCGGTGTCGCCCATCGCGACCCCGTGGCATCCATAGCGCGGGGTCACCGCTCGCGGCCCCCGGCACCAATACCGTGCTGGGAAAGTGCAAGATGCCGAATATCGCCGCAAAATGGCAGAAGCCGCTTTCTGGCGAGAGAGAGCGGTGGGACAAGGCCAGTGCGCTCCCCTACCATGCGGCATTTCCGCGGTGTGGAAGGACATAATGGCTCGGATCGTGATCGTCGGGGGTGGCATCGTCGGGCTGTCGGTGGCCCGAGCCGCCCTGAAGGCGGGCCATCAAATCGTCCTGTTGGAGCAGGGAGCGATTCCCAATCCACAGGCCGCCTCCTGTGACGATACCCGCATGATCCGCCCGCATTACGGCGCCGCGGATGGCTACACGCGCATGGTGGCCGAGGCGTTTCATGGTTGGAACGCGCTTTGGCAGGATCTCGGCACGCGGCATTATGCCGAGACCGGCGCGATCGCGATCAGCGAACGGCCGGGCGACTACGCCGCTGTCACGCTCGACACGTTCCGCCGGCTCGGCGTCGCGCATGAGGTGCTCGATCGGCGCGGGATCGAGGCGCTATGCCCGCATCTCACGCTCCCGGCGGGTGCGACCGGCGTGCTGGCCGGCCCGGCCGGTCCGCTGATGGCCCGAAGGATCGTCGCCGACCTCGCCGCTTGGGTCGCGGCGCGGGGCGGTGTCCTGCGGTCCGGGACGCATGTGGCGGGCATCGACACCGCCGCCGGTCGCGTGACGCTTGAGTCCGGAGAAACGATCGAGGGCGATCTGGTCGTGGTCGCCGCCGGCGCCTGGCTCCAGGATCTGTTCCCCGGTCGATACGACGCGCTGCCGCGCATGCGCCAGGCGCTCTGCTATGTCGAGCCGCCCGCCGCCTTCGCGGCAAGCTGGCAGGCGGCCCCCGCGATCGCTTCGATCGGTGATCGCGGGACCTATACCCTGCCGGGCGTGCTCGGCGCCGAGCTCAAATTCGGCTATGGGCTGCATCGCCGCCCGGGCAGCCCGCGCGATGGCTTCGAGGCCGGGGTGGATGACGCGGAGGGCGTGCTGAGCGGCTTTCGCGACGTCCTGCGCGAGGCGGATGGGTATCGCCCGCTGCGCTTTTTCGTCGGCTATTACGTCATGGATGCGAGCCGCCGCTTTCGGCTGGAACAGCACGGCCGCGCGCTGGTGGTGACCAATTGCGACGGGCAGATGTTCAAATTCGGCCCGTTGCTGGGACAGCGTATCGTCGCCTGCTTCGACGGCGCCGAATCGGCGACCGACCTGGCGCGATGGGCCGCCGGATACTGACGAGCCGACGCCGACACACAGCCATCCGTCCCGGTTCCGGGGCGCGACCTCCGACCACGCGATAGGGATAAGCATCGATGTCCGCTCTTCGACCCAAATACATCACCTTCGACTGCTACGGCACGCTGACCCGTTTCCGGATGGGCGAGATGGCGCGGGAGATCTTCGCCGACCGCGTCCCGGCCGAGCGGATGGACCAATTCGTCAAGGATTTCTCGGCCTATCGCTTCGACGAGGTGCTGGGCACCTGGAAGCCTTATGCCGAAGTGCTGGCCGCCGCGGTCGAACGCAGCTGCCGAAAGTACCGCATCGACTTCACCCCGGCGGAGGCGCGCAGCTTCTACGACGCCGTGCCCGGCTGGGGACCGCATCCCGACGTGGCGGAACCGCTGAAGCGGGTGGCGAAGGAATTCCCGCTCGTGATCCTCTCCAACGCCTCGGACGACCAGATCCACAGCAACGTCGCCAAGCTGGAGGCGCCGTTCCATGCCGTGTTCACCGCGCAACAGGCACAGGCCTACAAACCCCGCCTGCAGGCGTTCGAGTACATGATCGGTCAGCTCGGCTGCAATCCGGAAGACCTGCTGCATGTCTCCTCCAGCCCACGCTACGACCTGCTATCGGCGAACGACATCGGCATCCGCGACAAGGTGCTCGTCGCCCGCGGGCACGAGCCGAATATCCCCTTCTGGGGCTATCACGAGATCTCCGATATCGGCGGCCTGCCGGGCTTGCTCGGTCTCTGACGCAAACACAAGGCGGGGAGAGACCGGGATGAAGCTGGTATCCTACTGGCACGACACAGCCACCCCGTTCGCCGGGGCGATCGACGGGCCGGTGGACGGCAAGGCCGATGTGGTGGTGATCGGCGGCGGCTTCACCGGGTTGTCCGCGGCGCTCGCCCTCGCGAAGTCCGGCGCCAGCGTGGTGGTGCTGGAAGCCGAGCGGGTCGTCGGCGCCGCCTCCGGCCGGAACGGCGGTCACGTCAATAACGGGCTGTCGCATGATTTCGCCGGCGCGGCGGCCCGGCTCGGCCTGCCACAGGCGCGGGCGCTGTATCACGCCTTCGATGCGGGGGTGGATACGGTGGAACGGATCGTCGCGGAGGAGGCCATCGACTGCGACTTCCGGCGCTGCGGCAAGATCAAGCTCGCGGCCAAGCCGGCGCATTACGACCATATCGCGCATGGCTTCGATCTGTTGCACCGGGAGGCCGACCCGGATACCCGCCTGGTTCCGCCCGATCGGATCCGCGACGAGATCGGCTCCGACAGCTTCCATGGCGGCTTGCTCTATCCGAAGAGCGCGCAGATGCATATGGGCCGCTTCGGCGCCGGCCTCGCCACGGCGGCGGCCCGGCATGGTGCCCGCATCTTCGAGGGCACGCCGGTGACCGGCCTGACCCGGTACACCGGATCGGCGTATCGGGTCACGACGCCGCGCGGCAGCATCGAGGCCGACAGTGTGCTGGTCGCGACGGGGCCGAGCCGGCGCGGACCGTTCTTCTTTTTCCGCCGCCGCGTCATTCCCATCGGCAGCTTCATCGTCGCCACGGAACCGCTGGCGCCCGAGCAGCTTGACTCGATCATGCCGACGCGCCGCAACGCGACCACCACGCTCAATGTCGGCAATTATTTCCGGATCGCCCCGGACAATCGGTTGATCTTCGGCGGCCGGGCGCGGTTCGCCCTGTCCAACCCCACCTCGGACGTGAAGAGCGGACGCGTGCTGGAAGCCAAGATGCGCGAGACGTTCCCGCAACTCGCGGGTATCCGTCTCGACTATTGCTGGGGGGGCGTGGTGGATATGACGGCCGACCGCCTGCCGCGCGCCGGGGAGCATGACGGTCTGCTCTATGCCATGGGCTATAGCGGGCACGGCACGCAGATGTCGGTGCATATGGGCCAGTGCATGGCCGCGGTGATCGGTGGCGCCGCCGAGGCCAACCCCTTGCGCGGGCTCGACTGGCCGGCGGTTCCCGGCCATTTCGGGCCGCCCTGGTTCATGCCCTTCGTCGGGCTCTATTACCGGGCCAAGGACAGGTTTCAGTAACGGCTACGGCGGAGTCAGGTCATGGCCCGGATTGGGGGTCGCGTCAGCAACTCCTCTTCCGTGCGGTGGCAGGCGATGGTGGCGCCTTTGCCGAGATGCCGCTGGGGCGCCGCCTCCCGATCGCAGACGCCTTCTATCCGCATGCCGCAGCGGGGAAAGAAGGCGCAGGCCGGGCGTGGCCCCGTGGCGGCACTTTCCACGCCTTGGACGCGGCCCGCCGTCGCCTCCTCCAGCCAGCCGGGCCGCAGCTCGGGGATGGAGGAGATCAGCAGCTCGGAATAAGGATGCCAGGGCGCGGTAACGGCGCTGGCGCGGTCGCCGAATTCCACCATCCGGCCGGCATACAACACCATCACCTCGTCGCAGACCGCGCGCACCGTGTGCAGGTCGTGGCTGATGAACATGTAGGAGACGCCGAGGTCGCGCCGCAGCTCGTCCATCAGGTCCAGGATGGCGGCGCCGACCACGGTATCGAGCGCCGATGTCACCTCGTCGCATAGAATCAGTTCCGGCTCGGCGGCGAGGGCGCGGGCGAGGTTCACCCGCTGTTTCTGCCCGCCCGACAATTCGCCCGGCACGCTGTCGAGCACCCGTGCTGGCAACTGCACGAGGTCGAGCAGCCGGCGCACCCGACGGTCCAGCTCGCCTCTCTTGGCGCCATGAAACAGCGTCAGCGGCCGGCCGAGGATGCGGCGGATGTCGTGCGCCGGGTTCAGCGCCGTGTCGGCCATCTGGAACACGATCTGCAAGCGGCGGAGCTGGTCCGGCGTGCGCTGCGCGATGCTCGGCGGCAGAGGGACCCCGTTCAGCTCCACCGAGCCGCTTGCCAGCGGCAACAGCCCGGCGATGACGCGTGCCAGGGTGCTCTTGCCGCAGCCGGATTCGCCGATCACGCCGAGTGCCGACCCCTTGCGGATGGTGAACGCCACATCGTGCAAGGCCGGGATCGCCGGCATGCCATCCGCCCCGATCGCACCATAGCCGGCGACCAACCCGCGCACGGCGAGGACCGGTATTTCCGGGAGCGGGCTCGCCATGGTTCCGCTACGCGCGACCGGCGCCGCGGCGGCGAGCAGGCTCTTTGTGTAGGGATGCGCGGGGGCGGCGAGAAGATGCCGTGTAGTACCGGTTTCCTGCATCCGGCCGTTGCGCAGCACGAGGATATGGTCGGCGATCTGTGCCACCACGGCGAGGTCGTGGGACACGTAGACCGCCGTGGCGCCACGGCTGCGCACCACCTTCTTGAAGGCGCGCAGTACCTCTATCTGCGTCGTGACATCGAGTGCCGTGGTCGGCTCGTCGAGGATGATGAGATCCGGCTCGGTGATCATCGCCATCGCCGCCATCAACCGTTGCAGCTGGCCGCCGGAGACCTGGTGCGGGTAGCGGGCGCCCACCGCCTCCGGCTCCGGCAGGGCCAGCGCCCGGAACAGCTCGATCGCCGCCGCCTCCGCCCGCGCGCGGCTGGCGGTGCCGTGGATCGCGGCACCCTCGACCACCTGGTCCATGATGGTGCGGGACGGGTTGAAGCCGGCGGCGGCGCTTTGCGCCACATAGGACACGCGGCGCCCGCGCAGATCGCGCAGGCCGGCGGCGGTGAGCGAGAGGACTTCCGTCTCGCCGAGACGAATGCGGCCGCCGGCGATCCGGCAACCGGCGCGCGCGTAGCCCATCAAGGACAGCGCTATGGTGGTTTTGCCGGACCCGGATTCGCCGATCAAGGCGAGTACCTCGCCGCGGCCGAGCGAGAAGCCGACATCCTGGACGATCGGCACATCCTGGCCGTCGTCGCCCTGTGCCACGATGGTCAGTCCGGAGACTTCGAGCAGGGCGGTCATCTCACTCGGTCCGCCCAGTCCGGCGCCGGAGGCCGCCGAGATTATCGATCAGCAGATTGACGCCGATCGTCAGGGTGGCGATCGCCAGCGCCGGCATCAGAACGGCGGGCGCGCCTTCCGGCAGGCCGCCGATATTCTCGCGCACCAGGGAGCCCCAATCCGCCTGCGGCGGTTGGATGCCGAAGCCCAGAAAGGAAAGCCCGCTCAACAGCAGCACGATGAACACGAAGCGCAGCCCGAAATCCGCGAGCACCGGCCCGGTCATGTTCGGCAGCAGTTCCTCCCGGACGATATAGCGTGTTTTCTCGCCGCGCGCCCGCGCCACCAGCACGAAATCCATCGCATTGAGGTCGACGGCCAGCACGCGCGCGATGCGATAGGCGCCGGGCAGATAGATGAACGCGGCCATCGCCACCAGCACCGGCACGGCGGAGCCGAAGGCGGCGACGATGACGAGGGCGAACATCTTGCTGGGGATCGATACCAGCGTGTCGAGCAACCGGCTGATGACCGCGTCGATCCACCCGCCCCAGACCGCGGCGCAGGTGCCGAGCAGCAGGCCGCCGCCGCTCGCCAGCAGCGTCGCCAACAGGGCCACGCCAACGGTGTAGCGCGTGCCGACGAGGATGCGGCTGAGCATGTCGCGTCCAAGATAATCCGTGCCGAGAGGGAAGGCGGCGGTGATCGGGGTGAACACGTCCATGTCCACCACCTTGCCGACCTCGTAGGGGGCGACGGCCTGACCGAATACCGCCATGAGCAGCCAGAAGGCGACGATCACGGCGCCGACCCGGCCGAGCAGAGGGAGACGCCGCTTCGCCCTACGGATGGCCGGGGAAGGTGGTGCTGCCTCCGGCTCGCTTGTCAGGAGGTCGCTCATCGGTGGCGCAACCGGGGGTTGGAGACGATCGCCAGGAGGTCGGCCACCAGCACGAGCAGGAGATAGCCCGCGCAGAACATCATGGCGCAGGCCTGCACGACGGGCATGTCGCGGCCGGCGACGCCATCGATCATCAGCTTCGCGACGCCGGGGTAGTTGAAGATGGTCTCGACGATGATCACGCCGCCGAGCAGATAGGAAAGGCTGAGCGCCACCGCGTTCGCGATCGGACCGATCGCGTTGGGCAAGGCGTGCGACCACACGACCCGTATCGCGCTGGCCCCCTTGAGCACCGCGATTTCGATGTACGGCGCGCGCAGCTGGTCGATCACCGCCGCGCGCGTCATCCGCACCATCTGCGCCACGATGACACAGCACAGGGTCAGCACCGGCATGGCGAAGACGCGCAGGAATTGGCCGATGCCGTCGATCGTGTTGACGTAGGAGAGCGCCGAAAGCCAGTGCAGATGCACCGCGAACACGAGCACCGCGGCGGTCGCCACCAGAAATTCCGGAACCGATACGAGGGAGAGCGTGAGCAGGCTGACCAGCCGGTCGTAGACCGATCCCCGCCACATCGCCGCCGTGATGCCGATCGTCAGGGCGATCGGCACGGAAACGCCCGCGGTGACGGCCGCGAGCAGCAGCGAATTCGGCAGCCGGCTGCCGATCAGCGAGGCCACCGGGACGTTGTTGGCGAGCGATCGGCCGGGATCGCCGCTCAGCAAGCCGCCGAGCCAGTGCAGATATCTCAGCCAGCCGGGCTGGTCGAGACCCAGGGAGGCCCGCAAGCTCTTGACCGCCTCGGGCGTGGCCGCCTGGCCGAGCAGCTCCTGCGCCGCGTCACCCGGCAGCAGCGCGGTGACGCCGAACACGACGGCCGAGATAAGCAGCAGCGAGACCAGCGCGAACGCCAGCCTCGCCGATATCAGTCGAGCCATCTCCATCTGCTTCATGCGGCATTATGACATCAGGGAAGGCGCCGAGGCGATCCCCTGGAGCCCTGGGGCGGGATCAGGCGTCGAGCCAGACGTTCTCGGCGAAGTTGTAGCCCATCATATTGCCGACCGGGATCGCCGTCATGCCCTTCAGCTTGGTGGCGTGGGCATCGATCAGATTGCTGAACACCGGTATGCCGGTGCCGCAGCCTTCGTAGATCATGACCTGCATGTCGGCGTACATCTGCTTGCGTTTCGCCTCGTCGGTCTCGGTGCGGGCGGCCCCGACCAACTGGTCGAACTTGTCGTTCTTCCAGCCGGTCTCGTTCCATGCGGCATCGGATTTGTAGAACAAGGTCATCAGGATATCCGCGCTGGGGCGCGGGTTGACGTTGCCGAAGCTGAGCGGATGCTTGAACCAATGGGTCGACCAGTATCCGTCGGCCGGAACGCGCCGGACCTCCAAATTGAGGCCGATCTTTTGGCCGCTCTGCTGCAGCATCTGCGTCATGTCGATGGAATTATCCGCGGCCGGGGAGCAGACGATCGGCAGCGTCGTGGTGCCGATGCCGGATTTCTGGAAATGGAATTTGGCGCGGTCCGGATCGTAGGGCCGCTGCGGCAGGCCGGCGAAGTAGAAGCGGTTGGTGGGGTCGATCGGCTGGTCGTTCGCAATCACACCATGGCCGCGCAGCACCGCGGTGAGGATCTGCTCGCGGTCGAACAGGTGCTTCATCGCCAGCACGAAGTCCGGGTTGTTTCCGGGCGCCTCGGTCACGCGCATGATGAGGTCGCTGTACAGCCCCGCTTTGGTCTCGAACACCGCGAAGCCCGGCGTATCGTTGATGCGGCGGACGGAACGGGGATTGATGGCCGAGGTGAGCTGGATGTCGCCCGACAGCAGCGCGTTGACCCGCGCCTGCTCGTCCGGGATGGCGACGAATTCGATCTCGTCGAGATAGGGCTGGCCGGGCTTCCAGTAGGACTCGTTGCGGACGGCGACGGAGCGCACGCCGGGGGTGAACTCCTTGCAGCGGAACGGACCGGTGCCGATCGCCGTGGAGAAATCCGTCGTGCCGTTCTTGATGATATGGAAATGGAACGTGCCCAGCACCACCGGCAGGTCGGCGTTCGCCGCCTCCAGGGTGATCTGCACCTCGAGCGGCCCGACCGCCTTGATCTCCGTCATCTGCTTGGCGAGCAGATTGGCGCGCGACGCGACGGCGGGGTCGTTGTGGCGGTTCAGGGAATAGACGACATCGGCGCTGTCCAGCGTCTTGCCGTCGTGGAAGGTGACGCCCTTGCGAATCTTGAAGAGCCAGACCTTGCCGTCCTTGGTCTCCCAGGATTCGGCAAGCGACGGCCGTGGTGTCAGGCTGCCATCGAGCACGGCCAGCGTGTTGTAGAACATGTTGCAGCGGGCGTAGTCGGTGGAGAGCGACTGTTTCGCCGGATCGAGCGTGTCGGCGGTCGAGGTCGAGGTGCCCGCGACACGGATGCGGCCGCCCCGCTTGGGCGTATCCGCGAGAGCCTGCCGCGCCAGGCCGATGATCCCGCCGGCGCTGCCGGCCGCGATACCGGCCGCCGTGAGCATGCGCAGCACATCGCGCCGCGAGGCTCCTTGTCGCAGGGCCGTTTGCACGCGGGCGCTCTCCGCCGCATCGAGTGTAACGAGGGGATCGTTGGGCATGTGCATGGTCCTAACCTCCAACCGAGAGCAACAATCCTGCGTGCCGCAGTCATCCAAGACCGCGTGGTGGTCTTAATTCCAGTCTTATAGTCGGGGTGCCGGCGATTTCCGGCGCGTCCGCAGGGTCTCTTCAGTGCGGTCGACGGGATCGAGCATCGTTGAGGAGTCTCGCTATGCGAACGAAGCGGTGGAGCCACCCTAATGTGGCCCTGTCGGCGTATTCGGCTGTAGATCGTGCCGTGGCGGCATGACCGTCACGTCAGATCTCGGTTGACGGCAGAATCCGCCGGGGGCCTGTCGGTTGAGCGATATCCGGCCCCCGCGACCGAGGCCGGTCGATGGCGAGCCTGTCATATATCGGCTTTACAGACGGTCCAGAACTGACCTATCAGCTGACCTGTCACTTCGACGGGCGCCGCAGATGAAGCTTCGCGATCAGGCCTATGGTGCGTTTACCCGCCACTTGCTGGAGCGGCGGCTGCTGCCCGGACAGTTCGTGAGCCAACGGGAGCTGGCGGCCGCGACCAGCATGTCCCTGGCGTCGATCCGGGAGATGATCCCCCGCCTGGAGGCCGAAGGGCTGATCAAGGCGATCAGCCAGCGCGGCCTGCAGATCGCCCGCATCGACCTCCCCATGGTCCAGGACGCCTTCCAACTTCGCGAGATGGTCGAATTGATGGCGGTGGCGGCCTTCGCGCGCCATGCCTCGGATGCGGAAATCGCCGCCCATCGCGACCGACTTGATGCGATCAAGGCGGCGGCGGCGCGAGACATCGGCGACACGCTGCTGCGGGACGCCCAGGAAGCCGACTGGGCGCTTCATGACGCCTTCGTCGCCCGGCTCGACAACCGCATCATCGCCGAACTGCACCGGGTCAACTCGATCCGCATCCGCATGATCCTGGGCGAGCGCATCGGCCTGTCGGCGCGGCGCCTGCCGATCGCGATCCGGGAGCATGAGGCCATTCTCGACGCGTTGGCTCGGCGCGACGAAGCCGGTTCGGTGGCCGCCCTGGCCGCGCATCTCTCCAGTTCGCGCCGCCGGGCGCTCAACTTCGAGGCGCTGGACGACCCGCCTGTCCTCGACGGGCCGGGGACGGCGTCACCCTAAAAACGACAGATAATCACAGATAATCTCCGAGGAAGCGGCTAATGAAACTGACGCAAGATACCGCGCCGCGCCGGGTGCGCCGCGCCCAAACCCTGTCGCTCGCCCTGCTCGTGCTCAGCGGCATCGTCAACTACATGGATCGCGGCACGCTGTCGGTCGCGAACCAGACCATCCGCGCCGAGCTTGGCGTATCGCTCGGCCAGATGGGGTTGCTGCTCTCGGCCTTCTCGTGGAGCTATGCGCTGGCGCAATTGCCGGTGGGCGGGCTGGTGGATCGCGTCGGACCGCGCAAGCTGCTCGGCCTCGGGCTGGTGGTGTGGTCGCTGGCGCAGGCCGCCGGCGGGTTGGTGTCGAGCTTCGGTCAGTTCATCGCGAGCCGTGTCGTGCTGGGCGTTGGAGAGGCGCCGCAATTTCCCGCCGCGGCCCGCGTGGTCAGCAACTGGTTTCCGCTGCGTGCCCGTGGCACGCCCACCGGCATCTTCAACTCCGCCTCGCCGCTCGGCACGGCACTCGCTCCGCTGCTGTTGACCCTGCTGATGGTCTATCTGGACTGGCGCTGGATGTTCCTGCTGATGGGGCTGGCGGGCCTGGTGGTCGCCGTGATCTGGCTGGCGCTGTACCGCGACCCGTCGGCGTCGCGTTTGACCGCCGCCGAGATGGCCTATCTCGCCGAGGACGACGCGGCGCCGGCCGATGCCGCCGAGCGGCTTACCTTCGCCGACTGGGGCCGGTTGTTTCGCCACACCACCACCTGGGGCATGATCCTCGGATTTTTCGGATCGGTCTATCTGAACTGGGTCTATCTCACTTGGCTGCCCGGCTATCTGACGCTGGAGCGGCACATGAGCCTGGTGCGGACCGGCTTCGCGGCCTCGGTGCCGTTCCTATGCGGCTTTATCGGCTGCCTCGTCGCCGGCTGGTTCTCGGATCGTCTGACCCGTGGCAGCGATGCGCCGGTTGGCAGCCGCAAGAAGCCGGTGGTGCTGGCCATGATCGGTATGGCCGTGTTCACCGTTCCGGCGGCGCTGGTAGAGGACAACACCGTCGCGCTGGCCTGCATCTCCGTGGTGATCTTCCTGGCCAATGCCGCCTCGGCCTGCTCCTGGACCTTGGTCACCGCCGTGGCGCCGCCGAACCGTGTGGCGTCGCTAGGCTCGCTGCAGAATTTCGGCGGCTTCCTGGGCGGCGCGCTGGCACCGATCCTGACCGGCTATATCGCCGAGGCGACCTCCTTCGTCCCAGCGCTGCTGACCGGCGCCGCGATCGCCTTCCTGGGGGCGATGAGCTACCTGTTCCTGGTTCGGGAGCCGATCCCGCAGGAGCACGCGGCACCCATGCTGCGCCTCGGCGCGGCGGCGGAGTAACCCACCGATGATCGTCGTCTTCGGCTCCATCAACGCCGATCTGATCTTCCCAGTGGTCGATCTGCCCCGCCCTGGGCAGACGCTCCTGGCGCAAGGCATGCGGGCGGAGCCAGGCGGCAAGGGCGCCAACCAGGCCGTCGCGGCGGCGCTGGACGGCGCGTTCGTGGCGATGGCCGGCGCGGTGGGACAGGATGCGCTGGCGGAAACGGCGCTCGCCGGGTTGCGGGCCGCCGGCGTGGATCTGGCGCGCGTGACGAGGCAGCCGATGCCGGTGCCCACCGGCTGTGCCACGATCTGCACGGACGCGGCCGGGCGAAACCAGATCGTGGTCGCTCTCGGCGCCAACGCCGTCGCCTCGGCCGCACAGGTGGAGGACGCGCTACTCGGCCCGGATACGCTGCTGGTGACGCAGATGGAAGCCGACGCGGCCGAAACCGCGGCACTGATCCTGCGCGCGCATGCCTGTGGCGCCCGTACCATCCACAATCTCGCCCCCGCGGCGCCGCTCGACCCCGAGGCCCTGCGCGTGCTCGACCTGCTGGTGGTGAACGAGGACGAGGCGGCGTGGCTCGCCCGTCATCTGGGCGTGGGCGGTGAGGATGCCGCCGCGTTGCACGGCGCGCTCGGCGTGACCGTGATCCGCACGCTGGGCGGTGCCGGCGTGGAATGGGCCGGCGCCCAGGGCAGCGGATGCTTGTCCGGTACCCCCGTGGCGGTGCTCGATACCACGGCGGCGGGGGATTGCTTCGTTGGCGTGCTCGCCGCGGCGCTGGATCGTGGCGAGACCCTGCCCGACGCCTTGCGCCGCGCCAACATCGCCGCCGGCTTGGCCTGCACCCGGCGCGGCAGCCAGGGCAGCCTGCCCGACACCGCCATGATCGCGGCCGCCATAACCGCAACCGAACCCGGCCGAACCGAGGAGACACGTCCATGACCAAGATGATCGACGGTATCATTCCCGTGATGATCACCCCCTTCACCGAGGAGGGCATGATCGACTATGCCGGGCTGGAGCGGCTGATCGAGTGGTATCTCGCCCATGGCGTCGATGCGCTGTTCGCCGTGTGCCAGTCCAGCGAGATGCAGCGCCTGACCCTGGAGGAGCGCGGCGCGCTCGGGCGCTTCGTGGTGCGCCACGTCGCCGGGCGTGTGCCGGTGGTGGTCTCCGGCCATATCAGCGACGCGATCGACGACCAGGTGGCCGAATTGACCGTCGCCGCCGAAACCGGCGCCGACGCGGTGGTGCTGGTCACCAATCATCTCGATCCGGCGAAGCAGGGCGCGGCGGCGTTTCGCGACACGCTCGGCGCCCTGCTGCGGCGTCTGCCCGGCGATATCCCGCTCGGGCTTTATGAATGCCCCGCGCCGTTCCGCCGGCTGCTCTCCGATGACGAGTTGCGGGGCTGCATCGACACCGGGCGTTTCATCCTGCTGAAGGATGTGAGCTGCGACTTGCCGACCATGAAGCGCCGGGTGGCGCTCGCCGCCGGGTCGCCGCTGGCCATCGTAAACGCCAACGCCGCCATCGCCCGCGACGCGATGCGTGCCGGCTCACGCGGCTTCACGGGCGTGTTCACCAACTTCCACCCCGACCTGTACCAGTGGTTGCGCCGCGAGGGCGACCGGCATGCCGAACTGGGCGACCGGCTCAACACCTTTCTGGTGCTGGCGGCACTGTCCGAGGCGTTTGGCTATCCGGCCTTGGCGAAGATGTACCACCAGCGCCTTGGCACCTTCGCGTCCATCCGATGCCGGGTTATCGATTTCGACGTGCGCGAGCGGTTCTGGGCGCTGGACGCGATCCTGGACCAGGTGGTCGCGGGGACGGAGGCGTTCAGGGCGGAGATCGCGCGGCTCGGGTAAGGGACGGCGCGCGGTGTCGCGCCTTTTCCAATCTGCAATTAAACGTCATTTGCCGGATGTGCCGAAGATCGACACGTCGTACATCGAAAATTTCCGGTCCTGCGTCACTATCGTCGCCCCTTCAACCTTGGTTTGGGCGATCAGCATTCGGTCGAAAGGGTCGTCGTGATGGCGGGGAAGTCCACCTGCCGCGATGGCGTGAGTCGACATCATCGGCAGGGGCTCGAAACTCATCGCAGCGACAAATTCCTCGAAACGCTCGACCGGGAACTCAAGGCGGCCGAGCGTCCGTTTGATGGCGATCTCCCAGGCGCTCGCGGCGCTGACGAAGACATCGTTATCCGAACTCGAAATCGCTTCCCGTTCAGCGCCCGACAGTCGTCGCGGCTCCACGCAGGCCCAGATGAAGATATGAGTATCGAGGAGCAGCCTCACGCATCCTCGCCTCGGAACGCCGCGCTCATCGCGTCTGGCAATGGGGCATCGAAATCGGCGTGGATGCTGGCCAGTCCCTTGAACAGTCCAAGCGGACGAGGTTCACGCCGCTTGTTCAAGGGGACCAAGCGCGCGAGGGGACGTCCGGCTTTGGCAATAATGATTTCTTCGCCAGCAGCGGCGCGCTCGACGAGCTGAGACAGCTTCGTCTTCGCTTCGTATAGGTTTATCGTTTCCATTTCACGGACTTTGGTCAAGATTGGTCTACCTTGCCAGATTGGGTGTGGATGGTCAAGTTTGGTCAAGGGCTCGCGGCGACCGTCACCACGTCACCGCGCTTCATCGGCTGCCGGGGTTTTCGAGTTATGGATCGCGAACGGTCAGTATCCGGATAGCAGGAAATCGAGCGCGTTCATGATGGTTGAATGGTGCCGGCTTAGGTTCCCGACCGGCACCGTCACCTCCCGAGCGGGAATTGCCGAAAGCAGCGAGGTTGCCATCACATATTTCCGACCGGCGATCTCGAAAATCGGGTTCAAGCCGCCGATCGGTGGAGGGCTATCGTCCGGCAGGCGTAAAGGCACGACAACCCGGGTAGCCAAATTGCTCAGGAGGTCCGATTGGACGTCGAGCAACAGGCCGGAACCCGACGGATCCGCATACACATCGTCGCGCATCAAAACTGCCGATAGCGGGCAAGCGGCAAGCCGTTCCTATCGATCCAGGCGTTGTATCCCTCAATCGCGGCTTTGTTCTCTTGGCGCCAGTGTTCGCGCCGCACCTCGGCAACGGCCGCCGCGATCCCCTGTTCGGCCGCGCGGGAAAGGTTGATGTCGAACTGCTTGGCCTGGGCAACGAGATCCTCAGCGATCGACAGATTCGTTCGCCTGCGAGGTGCGCTTTCCGAGATCTTATATGGCGCCATGGCACCGTCTCCGCACGTTGTCATTGCGCACATCATATGCGCAAGTTCCATAAATAACAAACCTTCGGATAGCCGGTGACGCCATAGAATGGTCACTTGCTTTGGGCGCGCGGCGCCCCTTATCGCACGATCGGGAACTATTCCGCGGGCGTCGGGCGTTATAAAGGTGGGATACTTGGCGGTGAGTGGCTGGCCGCCCTATTGTTTGCCAGTCGGCCCGATGCCGCGCAGTTGGGTGAGGCTAGTGGAGATGAAATCATGCGTCGCAGCTTTCTGATCCTTTTCCTGTTCGCCTCGATCGTCGGGGCATCTTCCCTCGCGTTGGCCGACGCCGACAATGGTTCGGTCGTCGACCAGGCGAAGACGGATGGCCGGGCTGTCGGCCAGGGCACGCGGGACGCCGCCGTCCAGGTTGGTCACGGTGTCCGCGACGCGGCGATCGAGGTCGGCCACGGCGTTACGACCGCGGCCCATGCCGTGGGTGCCGGCTTCTCCTCGGCCTGGAACTCGCTCGTCGGGAAGGACGAGGCGAAATAGCCGGACAGGTAGCTCGAAACCCCGGCGGAAGCCCCCGCTTAGGTCGGTTCCGGCGCGCTTCGACGTAGGCTTCGGGCGGCATGCTCGATGCATGCCTCGTCCGGTGATTTTCTTCCGACCGAGGGGCATCGATGGACGTGACGGCTGAGGAACGCGCCGAGATCGACGCGAACCGGCGGCGCTATGAGGCACTCAAGGCGGCGGGTACGGGCAAGGCGCCGCAGGCCTTGCCACCGCCGACATCGCGCGGCGAGGCGCCCCTCGATCCCGCGAGCGTGCTCCAGCGCGAGACCATCCCCGGCGGATGGTACACGACACTGCTGCTCAATCGCGGCGATGCGGTCCGCGTCCTCAACACCACCGGCAAAGCCGCGGTCGCCGTGCTGGCCTGGAACCGTCACGACACCGCCGAGCGGATCAACTATGCCGATACGATTAAGCTGCAATGGTCCACCTCGCTCCGGAAGGGGCGGGTGATCTTCTCGGATATGGGCCGCGTCCTCCTCTCGGTCCGCGAGGATACGACGGGCGGGGCGCATGACGCGCTGGTCGGCGGTTCGACGTCCGAGAGCGTGAGGCAGCGGTATGGCGATCACCCGCGGCTTCGCAATACGCGCGACAACTTCGTTCTCGCGGCCGGCAAGCATGGGCTGGGGCGACGGGATATCCCGTCCTGCATCACGCTCTTCGCCCCGGTCGGCGTCGACGATGACGGTCATTTCACCTTCGATACCACCCGCCGGCAGCCTGGCGACTTCGTCGATCTGCGTGCCGAGATGGATCTCATCCTGGCGCTCTCGACGTGCCCGCATCCCCTCGATCCGGCGCCGTCCTACGGGCCGGAGCCGGTTGAGATCGTCCGGTTCCGCGCACCAGCCGGCGAGGGCGCCGACCTTTGCCGCGCGGCGGGCATCGAGGCCGAGCGCGGGTTTCAGAATACCGAGGCTTGGCTGCGGTCTTAGGAGAGTACGATGGTGGAACAGCAGTCCAAGGCCGTGCCGCAACTCGACCCGGCGATGGCGGTGCTCGATATCACGGTGCCGGCCCGGGCTCCTTGGTCGGGGGTGATCCGCCAGGGGCAGATCCTGCGCATGGTCGATGTGCATGGTCAGCAAGCGGTCGATGCGCTGTTTTACAACGCGGCCGATACCCAGGAGCGGTACAGCGCGCAAGACACGCTGCGCGCGCAGGGCTCCGCCTATATCGGTGCCGGCACTAGCCTCGTTTCGAATGAGGGTCGTGTGATGCTGACGGTCGTGGCCGATAGCTGCGGCCGGCATGACACCTCCGCCGGGGCATGCTCCTGCGAGTCCAATACGGTGCGGTTCGGCCACGAGACGAAGTATCTCCATGCCTGCCGCGAGAACTTCCTGCTGGAGGTCAGCAAATACGGCATGTCGAAGCGGGACATCGTCCCCAACCTCAATTTCTTCATGAACGTCCCGATCGCCTCGAACGGCGATCTGGTCATCGATGACGGCATCTCCGAGGGCGGCTCCTATGTGGATCTGGAAGCGGCGATGGATGTGCTCTGCGTCCTCTCCAACTGCCCGCAGGTCAACAATCCCTGCAACGGCTTCCATCCGACGCCGATCCGCCTGCTTGTCTGGGACAGAGCGCAGTCCTGATCCCTGATCCGCCGTGTTCAGGAAGGTCCTGATCGCCAACCGGGGCGAGATCCTTGGCCGGATCTCGCGGAGCTTGACGCATCTGGGTGTGACGTCCGTCGCGATCTACTCCGATGCGGACCGCTTCACGCGGCCGGTGCGCGATGCCGATGAGCGCTACAGGATTGGTCCCGCCGCCGCGGCCGACAGTTATCTGAACGTCGAGGCGATCTTGGAGGCCTGCCGTCGCAGCGGTGCCGAGGCGGTGCATCCCGGTTATGGCTTCCTCAGCGAAAACGCCGTTTTCGCCGAAGCCCTGGCAGGGGAGGGCATCGCCTTCATCGGGCCTCGGCCGGAGCATCTCAGGGCATTCGGCCTCAAGCACACGGCGCGCGAGATCGCCGCCGCCAGCGGCGTGCCGCTGCTGCCGGGATCGGGCCTCCTCGATACGGTCGAAGAGGCCTGCCAGGCGGCCGGTGCGGTCGGCTATCCGGTGATGCTGAAGAGCACGGCGGGGGGCGGGGGCATCGGCATGCGGCTCTGCCGGTCCGACGCCGAGCTGATCGAGCGTTTCGCCTCGGTCCAGCGGAGCGCCCGCGCGAATTTCGGCGATGCCCGCGTCTATCTGGAGCGCTTCGTCGCCGAGGCGCGCCATATCGAGGTGCAGATCTTCGGCGACGGCAAGGGCCGGGTGGTCACCCTCGGCGAACGCGACTGTTCGCTGCAGCGGCGCCATCAAAAAATCGTCGAGGAAACACCGGCGCCGGGTATCGGCGACGAGACGCGGTCGCGCTTGCTGGCGGCGGCCGTCGCCCTGGGCGAGGCGGTGTCGTACGAATCGGCGGGCACCGTCGAGTTCATCTATGACGGCGCCCGCGATGAAGCCTACTTCCTGGAGGTCAATACGAGGCTGCAGGTCGAGCATCCGGTCACGGAGGCCGTGACCGGTATCGATCTGGTCGAGTGGATGGTCCGGCAAGCGGCGGGGGAGGACGTCCTGTCCGCTCCCCGGGGCCCGCCCAGCGGAGCGGCGATCGAGGTTCGGGTCTATGCCGAAAGCCCGGTCCAAGGCTTCCGGCCCTGCACCGGCCGGCTCACCCAGGTGGATTTCCCAGCGGGGCCACGCGTTGACACTTTCATCGAGCGGGGAACGGAAATCACGCCGTTCTACGATCCGATGCTGGCGAAAATCATCGTGCGGGGCGAGACCCGCGACGAGGCGATCCTCCGCCTGCGCGAGGCGCTCGATCAAACCGCGATCCACGGGATCGAGACCAATCTCGACTATCTCAGGGCCATCGCGAACAGTGCCGCATTCTCGGCCGGTCGGGTCGCGACGTCGTTCCTCGACGATTTCGCCTTCGCCCCCCGGGCGATCGAGGTGCTGGCGGCCGGTACCCAGTCGAGCCTTCAGGAGCTGCCGGGCCGCATCGGGTTCTGGCATGTCGGCGTGCCGCCGAGCGGACCGATGGACGCGCTGTCCTTCGGCATCGCCAATCGGATCGTCGGCAATGCCGAGGCGACGGCGGCACTGGAGTTCACCGTCACGGGCCCGACCCTGCGGTTCCACGGCGCCGCGCTCATCGCCCTCGCCGGGGCGGACATGGAGGCCAAGCTCGACGGCGTGCCGGTCGCCCGCGGTGAACCGATCGCCGTCGAACCGGGGCAGATCCTGACGCTCGGCGCCATTCGCGGGCCGGGCCAGCGGGGTTATCTCGCGGTACGTGGGGGTTTCGAGGCGCCGCTGGTGTTCGGTTCACGCGCGACCTTTACCCTGGGGGGCTTCGGCGGGCATGCGACGGGCATCCTGAAAACCGGCGACCTGCTCAAGCTTGGCGCGCGGGCCGCCGGGTCAGCCTCATCCCACGCCCTCCCGCCCTTGACCGACGCATGGCGGATCGCAGTCGTCTATGGTCCGCATGGCGCGCCCGACTTCTTCACGGAAGCCGACATGGTCGCGTTGTTCGGCGCCGCTTACGAGGTTCACTTCAACAGCGATCGGACCGGCGTGCGTCTCATCGGACCCACGCCCACATGGGCGCGGCCCGATGGCGGGGAGGCGGGCCTCCACCCCTCCAACATCCACGACAACGCCTATGCGATCGGGGCGATCGACTTCACCGGCGACACGCCGATCATCCTGGGTCCCGACGGACCGAGCCTCGGCGGCTTCGTGTGCCCGGCGGTCGTGGCGCAGGAGGATCTGTGGAAGCTGGGGCAGCTCAAACCCGGCGACAGCGTTCGCTTCGAGCCGGTCGCGCGCGCGGCCGATCCGATCGCGGGGCCATTCCCCGTGAGCAAGCCGGAGAGCGGATCGCCGATCCTCGGCATGCGGACCGACGGTCCAGTCCCGGTGACGTATCGCCGCCAGGGCGACCGCGATCTGCTGGTCGAATACGGCCCGATGGCGCTCGACCTCGCGACGCGGCTGCGCGTGCACGGCCTGATGCAGGCGCTCGACGAGCAGCGGTTGCGCGGCATCGCCGAGCTGACGCCGGGCATCCGCTCCCTGCAGATCCAGTACGATCCCGACCGCATCACGCGGACGTCGCTCCTCGGGGTATTGGCCGAGGTCGAGAAGACATTGCCGGAGGTCGGAACGGTCTCGGTGCCGAGCCGGGTCGTGTATCTGCCGCTCTCCTGGAACGATCCATCCGTTCAACTGGCCATGCGCAAATACCAGGAGCTGGTTCGGCCGAACGCGCCGTGGTGCCCGTCGAATATCGAGTTCATCCGACGCATCAACGGCCTCGCGGACGAGGCGGCTGTCAAACGCGTCATCTTCGACGCGAGCTACTTGGTGATGGGGCTGGGCGACGTCTATCTCGGTGCGCCGGTCGCGACCCCGCTCGATCCGCGCCATCGCCTCGTGACGACGAAATACAACCCCGCGCGCACCTGGACGCCGGAGAACGCGGTGGGGATCGGCGGTGCCTATATGTGCATCTACGGCATGGAAGGGCCAGGCGGCTACCAGCTCTTCGGCCGCACGGTGCAGGTCTGGAACACCTGGCGCGCCACGCGGGAATTCGCTCCGGGCCATCCGTGGCTGCTGCGGTATTTCGATCAGATCCGCTTTTTCGAGGTGAGCGAGGCGGAACTCAACGAGGCGCGGCTGGCCCTGCCGCATGGCGCCTACCCGCTGCGCATCGAGGAGACCCGGCTGAGCTATGCCGATTACGCGATGATGCTGGAACGAGATGCCAGCGGCATCGCCGCGTTCACGCAGGCGCGTCAACGGTCCTTCGGGGCCGAGCGCGCGCGGTGGCGGGCCGAAGCGCTCGACAGCTACATCTCCGAAGCGCCCGCGGCGGAGGCGGCGGCTGTCGTTCTGCCGCCGGGCTGTACGAGTTTGGCCGCGTCGATGTCGGGCACGGTCTGGAAAGTCATGGTCGATGCCGGGATGCTCGTCGAGGCCGGAGACCGCGTGGCGATCATCGAGGCGATGAAAATGGAAATACCCGTCATGTCGGAGCGGCGCGCCCGCGTGAGGGAGATCCTGGTCCGGCCCGGTCAACTGGTGCGTGGGGGCGACCCGATCGCCATACTCGAAGACGCGTGAGATCAGTCGACCGAAGAACCCCGAACCCACCCCGCGCCCATAGGGAGACGATCATGGAACCCTGCTTCCTCACCGCCGCCGAAGCCGCCGGACAGATCCGCGCCGGCACCCTCACGAGCGAGGCGCTGGTTCGCTCCTGCCTCGATCGCGTCGCCATTCGCGATCCCGACGTGAAGGCCTGGTCATCTATCGATCGCGACCGTGCGATTTCCCTCGCCCGCGACATCGACAAGCGGCCGCCGACCGGACCGCTGCACGGTTTGCCGTTCGGCGTCAAAGACGTGATCGATACCGTCGACATGCCGACGACCTATAATTCGCCAATTTATCAGGGGCACCGGCCGGCCAAAGATGCGGCCTGCGTCGCCGTGGCGCGGGCGTCCGGCGCCTTGATCCTGGGCAAGACGGATACGGTCGAGTTCGCCTCCGGCGGGCGCAGGGCCGCGACCCGGAATCCCCAAAACTTTCAGCATACGCCGGGTGGGTCATCGTCGGGATCGGGGGCGGCGGTCGGCGATTTTCAGGTGCCCTTGGCTTTCGGCACGCAGACCGGCGGGTCGCATATCCGGCCGGCCTCGTTCAACGGAATCTACGGGCTGAAGCCGACATGGGGCGTGGTGAGCCGGGAAGGCGCCAAGCAATATTCGACCATGCTGGACACGATCGGCTGGTACGGCCGCTCGGTCGCGGATCTTTCGCTGGTGGCGGAAGCGTTCCAGCTGTTCGGCCTCGGACAGGAAAAGCCCTTCGATATCCGGGGATTGAGGGTCGCTTACTGCGAGACGCCCTATTGGTCCACGGCTGAACCGGAAGGCAAGAGCACCCTCGAACTGGCCGCCGATCGACTAGAGAAAGCAGGCGCCGTGATTGTGGCGCTCGACTTGCCGGCGCCGTTCGGGGGTCTTTTCGAAGCCCAGACCGTCATCATGCATGGCGAAGGCCGGGCGTCGTTTCTGCCCGAATACCTGGGCAGCAAACACATCCTCCATGCCGACTTCGTCGAGAAGGTCGAGAACAAGATGGCCATCACCGGCAAGCGCATGGCCGAAGCCTATGATTTGGCGGCGGCCTGCCGGCGTGACTTCGACGCGATGTTCGAGGATTTCGATGTGGTGCTGGCGCCCGCCTCGACCGGTGAAGCCCCCGAAGGGCTGCACAATACGGGGAATCCCATCTTCAACGCGATGTGGACGCTGCTGCATGTGCCCTGCCTCGGCATCCCCTGCACGACCGGCCCGAAGAACCTGCCGGTCGGCATCCAGATCATCGGCCCGCGCTTCGCCGATGCCAGATTGCTCGCGATCGGCGACTGCGTCGCCCCGTGGATCGATTGTGAAGAGAAGCCTCGTCGATGAGCGGCGAGCACGGTCCGGTAACGTGGACCTTTAGCCGAAGCGGGCGGGGCTATAGGGCGCGGGATCGACGACCGGGGTTTGCCCGGTGATCATCTCGGCCAAGAGGCGTCCGGTGACCGGGCCGAGGGTGAAGCCGTGATGGGCATGCCCGAAGGCGAACCAGAGACCCCGATGCCGGGGCGCCGGACCGATGACCGGCCGCATGTCCGGCAAAGCCGGGCGTCTGCCGAGCCAAGGTGCCGCGTCCACGCGGGCGTCGAGCGGGAAAATCGTGCGAGCGAGCGGCTCCGCCCGGTCGAGCTGTACCGGCGATGGGGGTGCCTCGCGCGCGCCGAATTCGACGCCGGTGGTCAGCCGGATGCCGCGCGTCATCGGCGTCAGGAGAAAACCGCTATCGGCATCGAGCACCGGACGCCGCAGCACCGCGTTCGCCGAGGCGGAATAATGCATGTGATAACCGCGCTTGATCCCCAGCGGGATGCGATAGCCGAATTGGGTGAACACGTCGGTCGACCAAGGCCCCAGCGCCACGACCGCCTCGCCGGCGGTCAGGATGCCCTCGGCGGTCGTCGCGGTCCAGGCGCCGCCGCTGGCCGCCAAGCTGCGGGCGTCGCCGTTGATGAAGCGGCCGCCGCGCCGGACAAACAGATCGCCATAGGCTTTGGTCACGGCACCGGGATCGCTCACGCTCGCCGGATCGTGCCAATGGATGGCACCGACCAGCCGTTCGGAGAGATGCGGTTCGAGGTCCCGCAGCTTTCGACCATCCAGCACGTCATGGGACAGGGCATAGGGGGCGAGCGCCTGGGCATCGGCGATCGCCGCACGGAAGGTCGCCTCGCTTCGATGCGCCGCCAGCCAACCGCTTCGCCGGAGACGGAACTCGGTGCCGGCCTCGCGCATCAGGGGCTCGTGTTCGATCAGGCTGCGCTCGATCAGGGGCAGCATCGCCGCCGCGGCTTCGGCGAGCCGACGCGGCGAGGAATGGCGCCAATACTGGAACAGCCAGGGCAGGGCCGCCGGCAGGTGCCGGACGTGGTAGCGCGCGTCGAGCGATGTGTTGAGGCTGTAGCGCAGGATCTTGGACAGCTTGCGGGGAAACGCATAGGGGATGACGCTGGAGCGCTCGATCAGCCCGGCATTGCCGTGGCTCGTCTCCTCACCGGCCCCGCGCCGGTCGAGCAGCACGACCGAGCGTCCACGCGCCTGGAGGTGCAGCGCCGCGGAGACGCCGATGATGCCGGCTCCGAGGACGACAACGTCCGTTTTCATGTCGATATCAAACCTTTCGGGCAAGCGGTCCGCGCGGGTGGGACGAGTCGGGTTGGAGCGGGCAGGGTTGGGACGGGCCGGCTTGGCCGCCGACGCTCCCGATCGGGGGAAAATATCCAAGTGCCGCGGAGATGCGCTGGGCGGCTTCCACGATGAGGGGGCCGAACTCGTTGGCGCGGGCTTCCGATAGGCGATTGGCCGGCACGGAAGTACTCAATGTCGCGATCACCTTGCCCTCGGCGAGGAAGATAGGCGCGGTGACCGACGCCACGTCGTCGTTCACTTCACCACGGTTGATGAAGAAACGCGAGGCGCGGATTTGTTCCAGCCGCGCGCGCAGCTGCCGCGGGTCGGTCAGGGTTTGCGGCGTGAGGCGCTGCAACGGGCCGCCGAGGATCGCCTCGCGTTCCGCGTCGCCCATATAGGCGAGGAATGCCTTGCCGGAGGCGACATGCAGCGGGCGGCGGCGACCGATGGTCGCATTGACCCGGATATCTCGGTTCGGTTCCCATTTCGCGACGCATAGGCTGTCCTGATCGTCGCGGATGCGCAGCTGCGTCGTCTCGCCGATTTTCTGGCCGACCTCTTCCAGAATCGGCCCGGCGATGCGGATGAGATCCAGCTGCTCCGTCGCCGCGTGGCCCAGCATCAAGGTGGCGATGCCGAGACGATAGCCTTTGCCGTCCGCCGACCGGTTCAGCAAGCCGCGACGCACCAAGGTTTGCAGCAGCCGAAACGCGCGGCCTTTGCTGTCGCCCGATCGGCGAGCGATCTCCGACACACCCAGATCCGCCTGCTCGGCCACCGTTTGCAACAGGGTGATCGCCCGATCGACGGAATCCACCGTGTACCGGGATTCCGGTTGGTCGGTCATGGTCCTAGCGCTCCTTCGGATGCCCTTAGGCAAGCTAGATGGCTGAATTCGTTTTGTCTAGTAAAACGATGGTTTATCTATGTTGACAAATACGGGTGATCCTCGGCAAATTCCGGTTCTGGACACCAGCCGTTGCGCGCTTCGCCGCGGCTGGTGACTTGCGCGCATGTCGTGGTCGGTCTTGCGTATCGCGCGAGAGGCGAGGCGACCTTACGAGGAGCGATCCACGATGAACCGGACACTCTCACGCCGCCTGCTGATGCAGGGCGCGTTCGGCTCCGTTCTCGCCTTGCCGGGTAGCGGTTGGATCGGGACGGCGCTCGCTCAGACGGCCCTCGCCCAGACGGTGGCGGGCAAGACGCTCCGCATCGGCATGTCGGCGCCGGTGACGACGTTGGACCCGCATCTGCAGAGCAACTCGCCGAACAACGCCCTCGCCACGCATCTCTACGACACGCTGCTGACCAACGACGAAACGTCGCGTTCGACACCCGGCCTCGCCACCGAATGGCGCGCCGTCGACGATACCCATTGGGAATTTCAGCTGCGGCGGGATGTTCGCTTCAGCGACGGCGAACCGTTGACGGTCGACGATATCGAGGCGTCCTTCGACCGGGCGAATACGAACTCGTCCTTCCGCACCTATACCCGGAACATCAAGTCGATCTCCTCCCCCGAGGCGGGCAAACTCGTCATCGAAACCAAGCTCGCCGATCCGATGCTGCCCAATTCGGTCAGCCGCGTGCGCATCATCCGAGCCAAGTTCAAGGATGGTTCGAGCGAGGATTTCAATACCGGGAGGGCGGTGATCGGCACCGGGCCCTATGTCTTGCGCGACTACACGCCGGGCAGCCGGATCGTGCTGGCCAATAATCCGCATTATTGGGGGCCGCAGCCGGCCTGGCCGGGCGTGGAACTGCGGATGATCACCGACGCGGGCGCCCGTCTCGCGACGCTGCTCGCCGGTGATGTCGATCTCATCGAACAGGTGCCGTACGAGGGTATCGACCGCGTGACCAAGGATGACCGCCTCCAGATCATCCGCGGCATCTCGAGCCGCTTCGTCTATCTGGCCGTCGACTCCTTCCGCGACGTCACCCCCTTCGTCTCGGACCTGGACGGCAAACCGCTCGATCGCAATCCGCTGAAGGACCGCCGGGTGCGGCAGGCGCTGTCGATGGCGATCGATCGCAACGCCATCGTGCAGCGGGTCATGCAGGGCAATGCCGTGGTCGCATCCCAGTTCCTGCCGGCCGGCGGACCCGGCACCTCGGCCACCCTAAAGCCGATGCCCTATGATGTGGCCAAGGCCAAGGCGTTGCTTGCCGAGGCGGGATATCCCAAGGGCTTTCGCCTGACGATTCATGGCCCGAACGACCGCATCGTCAATGATTCGAAGATCGTTCAGGCGGTGGCGCAGATGTTCACGCGCATCGGCGTGGAGACGCGCGTCGAGGTCATGCCTTGGGCGGTCTATTTGAAGCGGTCGGACGCCCATGATTTCAGCGTCGCCCTGGATTCCTGGGGCGTGAATACCGGGGAGACGTCGAACCCGATGACGGCGCTGGTCGCGACCCAGAAGCCGGACGAGGGGACCGGCATCGCGAATGCGGGCCGCTATTCCAACCCGGAGATCGATGCGAAGCTCGCGGTGGCGCGGCGCACGCTGGACGATGCGAAGCGCGAAGCCTTGCTTGCCGAGCTCAGCGATCTGGCCTTCGGCGACGTCGCCTTGATCCCGATGCATCACGAGGTCCTGGTCATGGCCGCGCGCAAGACCATCCGGTTCACGACACGAGCCGACCAATACACGCTCGCGATGAACGCGAAGCCCGCCTGAGGAGCGCCAACCTTGACGACGACGATGACCGAGGCGGCCGCGTCCGATCGCGGCCGCGCCATCTATGATCTGGGACCGACCGCGATCTTCGCCTCCCGGATGGATCCGCGTTTTCACTACTGCCTCTATGTGCCGCCCGCCGTCGGGAACGGAACCAAGGTCGACCTGCTGGTCGCCGTGCATGGTACGGGACGCACGTCCTTCCTGGATTTCCGCGACGGTTTCGCGGAGTTCGGACGCTGGAACGACTGCGCGATCCTATGCCCGATCTGTCCCATGAACGTGCTGGGGGACGACGCCCGCAGTGGCTACAAATACATGGTGGAAGGCGATATCCGGTACGACAAGGTGCTGCTCGCGATCGTCGACGAGGTCGCCGCCAAGTATCGCCAGGACTGGAGCCGCTTTGCCCTGTTCGGCTTCTCCGGCGGCGGGCATTTCGCCCATCGTTTCGCGATCCTGCACCCGGACAAGTTGTGGGCGGCGTCGATCGGGGCGCCGGGGTCGGTCACCCTGCTGGATCCGACGCGCGACTGGTGGGTCGGCATTCGCGATCTGCCGGCGACGTTCGGCATCACCTTCGATGCCGCGGCGCTGGCCAAGGTGCCGGTCCAGATGATCGTCGGCGATGCCGATCTGGAAACTTGGGAAATCACCCATCAGGAAGGCGGCCGCTTCTGGATGCCCGGCGCCAACGAGGCGGGCCGCACCCGGCCCGAACGCCTGAGAGCCTTGTGCAAATCCTTCGAACAGGCCGGGGTGCGGGTGCGCTTCGACCTGCTGCCCGGGGTCTCGCATGATCGGTTCAAGGCCCTCGACCCGGTCAAGGATTTCCTGGCCGAAACGCTGAACCATCGGCGGAACGCCCCCGCGATGGCCGCGCGGGTCTGATGACGGCATCGATCATCAGACGGCTGATCCAAGCGATCATGGTCATGGTCGCCATGACGGTGATCGTCTTCATGGCCGTCAACGTCATCGGCGACCCGGTCCATATCCTGGTTTCACCGGATGCCGATCAGGCCGAACGGGCACGGGTTGTCCAGGAGCTCGGTCTCGATCGCCCGCTCTGGGAGCAATACCTGCACTTTGTCAGAGGCGCCCTGGAAGGCAATCTGGGCAAGAGCTACGTCTACAACGAATCAGCGCTCAAGGTGATCGTGCAGCGCCTGCCGGCGACGTTGGAGCTGGCGGTCTGCGCGATGCTCTTCGCCGTCCTGATCGGCATCCCGCTCGGGCTTTACGCCGGGCTCCGGCCGCATGGCATCATGAGCCGCATCATCATGACCGTCAGCATACTGGGCTTTTCGCTGCCGACATTCTGGATCGGCATGGTGCTGATCATGGTGTTCGCCGTCGAGCTCGGCTGGCTGCCGAGCGGCGGGCGCGGCGACACGGCGGCGTTTCTCGGCGTGCGCTGGGCCTTCATGACCAGGGACGGCCTGCACCACCTCATGCTGCCGGCCTTCAATCTCGCCCTGTTCAACGCATCGCTGGTCTTGCGTCTGACACGTGCCGGGGTGGCGGAAATCCTGCCGCTCGATTTCATCAAGTTCGCCCGCGCCAAGGGCCTCACGGAGGGCCGGGTCATCGGCGTTCACGTGCTGAAGAACATCATGATCCCGGTGGTGACGGTGGTCGGCCTGGAATTCGGCTCGACCGTCGCCTTCTCGGTGGTGACGGAAAGCATCTTCGGCTGGCCGGGCATGGGCAAGCTGATCATCGACAGCATCAACGTGCTCGATCGGCCGATCATCACGGCATACCTGATGATCATCGTGGTGTTCTTCGTCATGATCAATCTGCTGGTCGATTTGATCTATACGGCACTCGACCCGCGGGTGCGTCTGCAAGGGCAGGAGCCATGAGCGCGGAAGACCTGTCGCTGCTGCCGGCGTCCGCCATTCTCCCGATCGGCGAGGAAGCGCCGTTCCGCCAAACGGCGCGGGCCTACTTGCGCTCCTCCGGGGCCATCTTCGGCCTTGTTCTGCTGGCGTCGATCGTTGGCCTCGCCCTCCTGGCGCCGCTGGTCGCCCCGCAGAACCCCTACGATCTTCTGCAACTCGACATCATGAACAGCCGGCTTCCACCGGGCTCGGAATCGACGACCGGGATGATTTTCTGGCTGGGGACGGACGATCAAGGCCGCGACATGCTGTCCGGCATCATCTACGGGCTGCGCATCTCGTTGAGCGTGGGGGTGAGTTCGGCGCTGTTCGCCACCATCGTCGGCACCTCGGCCGGTCTGATCGCCGCCTATGCCGGGCGGCGGACTGAAACCGTGATCATGCGCATCGTCGATCTGCAGCTGTCCTTTCCCGCCATTCTCGTCGCCTTGATGATCCTGGCCTTCCTCGGCAAGGGCATCGCCAACGTCGTGCTGGCTCTGGTGATCGTCGAATGGGCGACCTATGCGCGGGCGGCACGGGCGACCGCCCTGGTCGAGCGGCGCAAGGAATATATCGAGGCGGCGGAGGCCCTGGCGATTCCGCGCTGGCGCATCGTCTTCACCCACCTTCTGCCCAATTGCCTGCCGCCGCTGATCGTCATCGCGACGGTGCAGGTGGCGCGCGCCATCGCCCTGGAGGCGACCTTGTCGTTTCTGGGGCTGGGCGTGCCGGTGACCGAACCGAGCCTCGGTCTGCTGGTCGCCAACGGTTACCAATACATGCTGTCGGGCATGACCTGGATCAGCTTCTATCCGGGGGTGGCGCTGCTGGTGACCGTCGTCGCCATCAACCTGGTCGGCGACCGCCTGCGCGACGTGCTCAACGTGCGGGGGCGGATATGAGCGCAAGCGGCGCCGTCATGGCCCCGGTGGTCAAATCCTCCGCCATTCTCGAAGTGCGCGACCTCAGGACGCATTTCGTCGGCGAGACCGGCTCGGTGAAGGCCGTCGACGGCGTGTCGTTCAGCGTCAAGCGCGGCCGGGTCCTGGGCCTGGTCGGTGAAAGCGGATCGGGCAAGTCGGTCACCGGCTTCTCGATCATCGGCCTGGTCGATCCGCCCGGCAGGATCGTCGGCGGCCAGGTCATTTTCGACGGTCGGGATCTGACGCGGGTGACGCGCGAGGAGATGCGTGGGCTGCGCGGACGGCGCATCGCCATGATCTTCCAGGATCCGATGATGACGCTCAATCCGGTGTTGCGGATCGACACGCAGCTGATCGAGGCGATCCGGGCGCATGCGGATGTCTCCCAGGCACAGGCGCGGGCCTGGGCGCGCGACGCGCTCGGCATGGTCGGCATCCCCAGCCCCGAGGAGCGGCTGCACGCCTATCCGCATCAGTTTTCCGGCGGCATGCGGCAGCGCGTGGTCATCGCCATCGCTCTGCTGCACAAGCCGGACTTCATCATCGCGGACGAACCGACGACGGCGCTGGATGTGACGATCCAGGCGCAGATCCTGGCCGAGGTTCAAAAGCTGGTGGCCGAGAGCGATACGGCGCTGATCTGGATCACCCATGATCTGGCGGTGGTCTCGCGCCTCGCCGACGACATCGCTGTGATGTATGCCGGCCGCATCGTCGAAGCCGGCCCGGTGGCCGAGGTTCTGGATCGCCCGCTGCATCCCTACACGGCGGGCTTGATCGGCTCCGTCCCCAGCCGAAACCGGCGGGGCGAGCGGCTCCAGCAGATACCCGGAATGATGCCGAGCATGCTGCATCTGCCGAAAGGCTGCGCCTTCCGGACGCGCTGCGCCCGGGCCGATGCCGCCTGCGCCGCCGACGTGCCCCTCCTGCCGGTGGGTGATCGGGAATATCGATGCTTTCATCCTTTGATTGAGGTGCCGGTGACCGAGATGCCCGCATGATGCCCGAGGCCGGAACCTCGGAGGTGCCCCCGTTGATCGATCTGAAGAGCGTCTCACGTCAGTTCGGTCGACATCCGGATTTCGCGGCCCGCATGGCGATCGCCCTCAAGCTGGCCACGCCGGTGCCGATGCTGCGCGCGGTCGACCAGGTCGATCTGGCCGTGCGCAAGGGCGAGGTGCTCGGCCTGGTCGGCGAGTCGGGTTGCGGCAAATCCACGCTCGGCCGGATCGCCGCCGGCATCTTGCCGCCCTCTCAAGGATCGGTGCTGTGGCGCGGCCAGGATCTGGCCCAACTCCCGCGCGCGGCCCGCCGCGAGGCCCGGTTGCGCGTGCAGATGATCTTCCAAAACCCTTACGCGTCCTTGAACCCCCGACGTTCGGCCGGCGACATCGTCGGCGAGGCGCCGAGGATCCATAAGCTGATCGCGGGCGACCCGGCGGCGTTCATCGACGAGCAATTCCGGCGGGCCGGCCTCGATCCGGCCTTGAAGCGCCGTTACCCGCATCAATTCAGCGGCGGCCAACGCCAGCGCATCGGCATCGCCCGCGCCCTGGCGGTGCGGCCGGACTTCATCATCTGCGACGAGGCGGTCGCGGCGCTGGACGTCTCGGTCCAGGCGCAAATCCTCAACCTGTTCATGGATCTGCGTGCGTCCTTGAACTTGACCTATCTGTTCATCAGTCACGATCTCGGCGTGGTGCAGCATATCTCCGATCGGGTCGCCATCATGTATCTCGGCCGGATCGTCGAGGAGGCGCCGACCGACGAGATCTTCGCGCGCGCCAATCATCCCTATAGCCAAGCCCTGCTCGCCGAGATGCCGCGGATCGAGACCACCAAGCGGCACTTCACCGCCGTGAAGGGGGAGGTGCCAAGTCCGCTGGCGCCGCCTGCCGGCTGTCACTTCCACCCGCGCTGCCCGCATGCCTTCGCGCGGTGCCGCGTCGAGGCGCCGCCGCTCAAGACGATCGCCGCCGGTCATAAGAGCGCCTGCCACCTGAACGATACCGCGGTGGTTTGATGAGCGGCCGCCCGTTGAAGGAGATTTCGCAGGGATGACGACCCACCTGACGCCGCCTCGGCCGCTGACCGAAGACGTCGTCGTGCATGCCGATGTCATGATCGTCCTGCGCGACGGGACGAGGCTCGCGACCGACATCTATCGTCCGGCACGGGATGGCCGGCCGCTCGACGGCGCCGTGCCGGTCATCGTCGAGCGCACGCCCTATGGCAAGGCGATGCAGTCGCGCGCGGAGATCGAGCTCGGCATGAGCGAACCGATGCACCGCGCCACGGTCGCCGCCCATTTCGTCCGCCACGGCTATGCCGTCGTCTATCAGGATTGCCGAGGCCGGCACGGCTCGGAAGGGGAGTTCGTCAAATACCTGTCGGAGGGGCCGGACGGCTACGACACCCTGGCCTGGATCGCGGCCCAGCCCTGGTGCAACGGCCGGATCGGTACGATGGGCCTGTCCTATGCCGCGCATACGCAGATGGCGGCGGCCTGCCTCGCCCCGCCCGGCCTCGCGACCATGATCCTCGATTCCGGCGGGTTCTCGAATGCCTTCACCTGCGGCATCCGCCAAGGTGGCGCCTTCGAGCTGAAGCAGGCGACCTGGGCCTATAACCAGGCGCGGGAAGCGGCCGTCGCCGATGGCGACACGCTGACCCAGAACGCGCTGGCGGCGGAGAACCTGCATCATTGGTTCACCAAGATGCCGTGGTCGGAAGGCCGCTCGCCGCTCCGCTGGAGCCCGAGCTACGAGGCCTATCTGCTCGACCAGTGGCGGCACGAGACATTCGACGATTTTTGGAAGCAGGTGGGCATCTACGCCGCCGGGTTCTACGACGCCATTCCCGAGATCCCCATCGCCTTGATGTCGAGTTGGTTCGATGCCTATGTGCCGACGACCTTCGAGAATTTCGCGGGCTTGGCGCATACCGGGCGGCGGCCGCTCGCCCTGATCATGGGTCCCGGCTTGCATGGCGACCGCAACAAGACCTTTGCCGGGGATGTCGAGTTCGGACCGGAAGCCACGGTCGGCGGCAATCTCGCAGCGAGCTGGCTGGAATTCCGCCGGCTCTGGTTCGACCGCTGGCTGAAGGGGGCGCCGGTCGACGTGCTCGACGACACGCCGATCCGCCTCTTCATGATGGGCGGAGGCAGCGGGCGCAAGACGCCGGAAGGCCGTCTCGATCATGGCGGGCGCTGGATCGCCGCCGAGCAATGGCCGCTGCCCGGCACGACCGAAAAGACCCTCTATCTGCACGGTGCCGGCAAGCTGGCGGAGACGGTGCCGCCCGGGGATGTCGAGCCGCTTGTCTATGATTTCGATCCGGCCGATCCGGTGCCGACCATCGGCGGCGCCCTGACCAGCGGGCAGCCGATCTTCGCCGGTGGCGGCTTCGACCAGCGGGAAGATGCGCGATTTTTCGGCTGCCGCCAGGACGGCCTGCCGCTATCGGCACGCCTCGACGTCTTGTCCTTCGAGACCGAACCGCTCGCGGAAGATCTGGCGATCCTCGGGCCGGTGGCGGTGGAGCTTTGGGTCGCGACCGACGCGCCCGATACGGATTTCACGGCCAAGCTCATCGACGTCTATCCGCCGAGCGCCGACTACCCGACCGGATTTGCGATGAACCTCACCGACGGGATTTTCCGTTGCCGGTTCCGCGACGGGTTCGACAAGGCCGAGCCCGTGCGGCAAGGCGAGGTCATGCGGATCCGCATCGACCCCTTCGCGACGGCCAATCTGTTTCGTGCCGGGCATCGGCTGCGTCTGGATATCTCGTCGAGCAACTTTCCGAAATACGACGTCAACCCGAACACCGGCGCGCCGGCCGGCGTCGGGCGCGACAAGCGTGTCGCGCGCAACACCGTTTTCCTCGACGAGGCACGACCATCGCGGCTCATCCTGCAGGTCATGCCGGCAGGGTGAGGCCTCGACGGCTTACGGTTTCGCCGCTGTTTCCTCGGCCGGAGCGAAGACCCGGAGGCGATGGCCGTCGGGGTCGAGGGCGACGAAGGTGCGGCCGAAATCCAGGATCGTCGGCTCCTGAAGGATGGTGAGGCCGCGCGCCTTCCAATCCGCATAGGTGGTGTCGATTTCAGGGTCAGCTACCCGGAACGCGAGTTCGGCGCCGCCGCCCGCCGCGGTCGCGGCGGGTTCGACCGTATGCCGGGACCACAGGCCGAACATGAGGCCGGAGTCGAGCGCGAACAGAACGAAGGTCGGGGAGGCTTCGACCGGTTCGCGGCCGAGCAGGTCGGCATAGAAGGTGCCGCTTGCCTTGGGGCTGTCGACGTAGAGCAGCATGAAATTCGGGTGCCGCATGGCGTGATCTCCTGTGGTTGATGCCAGGGATCATAGATGCCGATACTGTCAGTTTCTGGCAGCATCGATCAAACCGATCAAGGTTGGGGCGGGACGCCTTCGATCTCGCGCCATTCCTTGAGCAGGCTCTGGCGGCGGCGCGGATAGCGGATGTCCGTCGGGGCGAGACGGGACATCCGGTCGGTCCGGAAATGCCGGAAGCCCTGCCGCACCTCGCACCAGGCGACGACCACGCGCACGCGATCGAAGAAGCCGAGCGCGAAGGGCCAGACGACGCGCTCGGAGATCGCCGCCTTGGCATCCTGGTAGGTGATGCCAAGCTTGCGCTCGGATCGGATCGCCTTGCGGATCACGGCGAGATCGACGAGGTCCGCCGTGAGGGGCTCGCCGGGACCGACCAGCAGGGTGGACGCTTCGAGATCGTCGCGCAGGTCGGCGGGGAGCACGGCGGCGATCTTCGCCAGCGCGTTGCGCGCTGCCATCCCAAGGCGGTCATCCGCCCGATCGGCAACCCAGCGGGAGCCGAGCACCAGGGCTTCGATCTCGTCCTCCGAGAACATCAGCGGCGGCAGCATGAAACCGGGCCGCAGGACATAGCCGAGACCGGGCTCGCCCTCGATAGCCGCCCCTTGCGCCTGCAAGGTGGCGATGTCGCGATAGAGCGTCCGGATGCTGATGCCCAATTCCTCCGCCAAATTCCGGCCGCTGACCGGCTGGCGATGGCGGCGCAGGGTCTGGAGCAGATCGAGCAGGCGTTCGGATCGTGACACGGGCGGCGGTATCTCCGTGAGAATTGGCGATCGGATTATGAGCCAACTTGATCAATTCCACATACTTAGCTAAGTTAGCCTTTGTCAGAAGGAGAGTTCGATGCGGCAAGTCACCGTCCATGTCGCCAAAACCAATTTGTCCAAACTCATCGAGGCTGCCCTCTCGGGTGAGGATGTCGTAATCGCGAAGGGAAACAAGCCTGTCGTCAGGCTGGTGGCGATCCCGCAAGGCAAGTTCAAGATCGGGTTACTGAAAGGGCAACTGACCGGCGCCGGTCCGGATTTCCTGGAACCGATGGAAGAAGCCGATCTGGAGCGGTGGGAAGGCCATCAGTGAAAGCCGTTCTGCTGGATACTCATGCTTGGGCCTGGAGCCTGACCGGCGATGGCCGTTTATCGGCAAAGGCGATCGCAGCCATTACCCGTGCCGAAACCGTTTTGATCAGTCCGATCTCATTTTTCGAGATCGGCCAGAAGGTTCGTCTCGGCAAATGGCCCGAGATGGAGCCTTTCGTGAGTCGGCTGGCCGAACTTCTCGAAGAACAGGGCGGTGCCGTCGCCGGTCTCGATCCGATTGTTTGCGTGACCGCCGGCACGATGTCATGGGCGCATCGCGACCCATTCGACCGTCTGCTGGCAGCCACGGCGGCTCACTACAATCTGCCGATCATCTCGGCCGACACCGTTTTCGATGGCCTCGTTACGCGCCTTTGGTGAACGGGATCAACGCGGCGCGGCCCGCGGCAGGCTGAACACCACGATCGCGGCGCAGCCGAGGAACAGCACCAGGACGACGAGGAGAAGGGCGCCGGCGCCGGCACCGCCGAGCGCCAGGCGCCAGCCGCGCACCGCGCCGACCGCCAGGACGATCGTCAACGCCTCGACGCATTCGACGAGGGAGGCCAGAAACGCTGCGATCAGCGGGGGGCTGTTCATCATTGCGCGCCGCTACAAGTAGGGGGCAACACGCAATTTCAGCTTGTCAGGCTGCGGCTTCTTGTAGTGGACGCACGGGCGGCTGCTCGTATTGCATCGCCTGCCGTAGGTCGTAATTCGCCTGAAGATTGACCCAAAAACGGGCTGTGCTGACCCCGGCCTTTTCCAGCCGCAACGCCAGGTCCGGGCTGATCCCGGCCTTGCCGTTGATGACCCGCGACAGCGCCACACGTGACATAGACAGCCGCTCAGCCGCATCCGTCACGGACAGTTCTAGCGGCTCGAACACGGTTTCCTTGAGAATCTTGCCCGGATGGGGGTGGGTGTGAATCATGATTATGTCCTCAGTGGTGATCTTGGTAGTCGACAAGTTCGACATCGGCGCCGGCAAAACGGAATGTGATCCGCCAATTGCCGTTCACCCACACTGACCAGTGCCCTTTCAGATCACCTTTCAGCGGGTGCAGCCGTAGGGCGGGTTGGTTCAAATCTTGCGGTTCCTTCGCCACGTCGAGCATGGCAAGGATCATCGCGAGTTTCTTGGCGTGTGCCGCCTGAATGCCCCGCCGCGATCCCGCATGGTAGAAGGTTTCAAGCCCTTTGTGCCGAAATCCGATAATCATGGAGAACCGTATCGCGTATCGGCGCGCGATACAAGGCGTGGCGGTCGAGCCTACCTCATGGGGCTATGACCGCTTAGGGTGGAATGCAGACATAGCGCGGTGTCGTCGTTGGCTTCCGGATCAAGCCGTGTCAGCCGACAGGCTTTTGTCGTCCGCCACTTCCCGCGCCGCGGACGATACAAGCCACGCCCCCATGCGCTCGGCTGTCCGGTCCTGGGGATCCCTCCAGCGGGCAACCTGCGTCTTGGAGCAGGCGTGTGCCTCGTCCGGCCCGGCCAGTCGCACCAAGCGTTGCTGACGCAGGGCATCGGCGACGAGAAGCGAGCGCGCCAGCGTGACGCCATTGCCATCCATCGCCGCCTGGAGAGAACTGCCAATATCGCGAAATCGCATTGCTTCGTGGCCAAGACCTTTCCGCAGCCAAGTCGTCCAGGACCATTCCCGCCCCGTCTCCTCTCCTCGCCGTCCTTTCGCCAGCAGCGGCAGCGCCTGCCAATCCTGACCCGGGCGGATGGTCCTCAGCAGCCTCGGTGCGACGACCGGGAAGACGCTCTCGGACGGGAAAGGCAGCTCGCAGGCTTCTTCCATCTTGCCGGCGCGCGGCAGCCACAGCAGGGCAAGGTCAACCTCGGTGCGCGCGGCCTCGGCCGCCGTATCCCAGGTACAAACCTCAATGGACAGGTCCGGAAAGGCATCGCAGAGAGAAGGAAGGCGGGGCGACAGCCACCAAGCCAGCAGTGACGTGCTAAGGCCGAGCCGGAAGGCCCGCGGCCCCGACTGGTCGGCGATCCGGCGTCGCATACCCGCGATCGTGCCCAGCAGCGGAGCGAGTTCGCGGGCGAGCCGCACGCCTGCCTCGGTCGCGCGCAGGCCGGGGTTGAGCCGTTCAAGCAGGGGGATGCCGAAGAAGCCTTCCAACGCCCGTATCCGGTGACTGACGGCGCTCTGTGTCAGGCCGAGTTCATCGGCTGCGAGCGTCATGCTGCCGAGCCGTAGCACAGCCTCGAAAGTGAGCAGGCCCGCGAAGGGCGGCATCTGAGCTGAGGTGGAAAGCACGCTGCATGAAATAGCTTCATGCCGCGCGGAGCAATACTCATTTGCTGTGGGGTCGCCTGACAAGCCATGCATGGAACCATGCAGCACTCTCTGGAACACGATGCCTGGAATGCCCGTGGCCGGCTGACCGCAGCCACGCTTGGCCTCGGAGCCTTCCTGGCGAATTTCGACGTGACCTCGGTCGTGGTCGTCATGCCGGCAATCGGGACGGACCTCGGCATCCGCGTGGACGGCTTGGCCTGGATCATCGACGCCTACAGCATCGCCTTCACCGCGACCTTGCTCGTGGCGGGCGCCCTAGCCGACCGCTTCGGCCGGCGGCGGTCGCTCATCATCGGGAATGCCTGGTTCCTCGTGGCATCCCTCGCCTGTGGCCTCGCGTGGAACACGCCGCTCTTCCTGGCGGCGCGCGCGGCGCAGGGCGGCGGCGCGGCCTTTCTAGTGACCGGGGCCTTCGCCTCGATCGCGACCGCGTTCCCGGCGCCGGGGGCGCGTGCCCGCGCCTTCGGCATAGTCGGCGTCGTTTCCGGGGTCGCCATGGCTCTGGGGCCGAGCCTAGGCGGCATCATCGGTTCCGGACTGGGATGGCGATGGATCTTCCTGGCCAACCTGCCATTCTGCGTCCTGATCGCGCTCGTGGTACCGCGTATCGTGGCCGAGATGCGCGACGGCACGGACAAGCCGCTGGATTGGCTCGGGGTCGTTACCCTGACCCTGGCGCTGGGGCTGGTGATCGATGCTATTTTGGAGGCCCGCCATTCGCTGATCCGCATGGCGATCGGGCTCGCGGCGGGTGCCGGACTTGTCGCGTTGTTCGCCGTCCGGCAACAGCGGCAGCCGCGGCCGATGCTCGACCCGGCCGTTTTCGCGAGCCGACCGATGGCCGGTGTCGCTGCCCTGCTGCTGGCCGTCTCGGCGGGATATTGGGCCGTCCTCGTCTACCTCCCCCTTTTCCTGGGCACCGGCTTCGGTTGGACGGCCAAGGCGGCCGGGCTGGGGCTGCTGGCCGCGACCCTCCCTATGCTTGTCATCCCTCCCTTTGGCGGTCGCCTCGCATCCCAGCTGGGTTGGCGGCGGCTGTTCGCATCGGCGCTGACGCTGGTAGCGATCGGCGGATGCGCCCTCGCCGTAGCGGCGCTCACGGAACCGAGGGTGCTGGCCCTCGCGTGGGCCTTCGCCGGGATGATGTTGATTGGGACAGGAGCCGCGCTGTCCCATCCGCAACTCTCCGGGACCGTGATGGCGCTCGCGCCGCCGGAGGCCAGCGGTATGGCATCGGCCGTCACCGTGATCATGAGACAGACCGGTTTTGCGATGGGCGTCGCTGCGCTTGGCGCCCTCACGCCGTCCGACCTTGATGCGGCCGGCTTCGTCTGGCCCTTCGGCTTTGCCGCTGTTGCGTCGGTGTGCGGAGTGCTGGCCTGCCTTCTGCTCCCGGCTTCATCGAACAAAAGGCACAGGGCCTGAGCCTGAGGTGGTATGGCTCCGGGTCTATGTCGGCTTGGTGTCGGGAGCAGCCGTGCGCCATTGGTCGTCTGAAATGCACTTTCGGGTCCGTTGCTACCGGAACCCCAATGACGGCGCCATGTCCCCAGTTGGCTCCGGCTTGGGATCAGCGCCGCGCGGCTCGCAGCAGGCTGAATACCACGATCGCGGCGCAGCCGAGGAACAGCACCGGTCCGCCCGCGGCGGCGAGGTGAAGACGGGGTAGCAGCAGGGCGGCGATGACGATCCAGCCGAAGAAGGCGAGGGCGACCAGCCCGTCATCGACGAACAAGCCCCAGAGCTCCTCGGCGATTTGTTTCAGCGCGCTCATGACCGGCCTCCCACGGTCGCGGGCGCTCCGGACCGCAGGATCTGGACCATGGCGAGCGCCAGGACGAGCCAGCCGGCGATCAGGCCGAGCAGGGCGAGATCATTGCCCGGCCAGGCAAGGCCCAGACCTTCGCCGAGCCAGAACACGCCGAACGACGAGATCATCACGCCGACCACGAATTTCAGGCTGTTCTCCGGTACCCGTGCGAGCGGGCGATGTATGATGAAGCCCAGGGCGACGACGGCGAGCACGGCAAGCCCGGCGCCGATGCCGGCCGGCACCAGCAGGTCGCCCACGGCACCGACAGCGATCACGATGAAGATGACCTCGAGGCCTTCCAGCACCACGGCCTTGAAGGCGGTCGTCCAGGCGATCGCATCCGCCACCCGATCCCGCCCTCCGTCCCCTTGAAGCGCATCGGTCTGCTTGGCGAATTGCGCCGTTTCGTCGCGCAGGGCGATGAAGCCGGAGGCGCGCAGGATCGCCTTGCGCAGCCAGCGTGTGCCGAACAGCAGCAGCAGAACGCCGATCACCACCTGCAGCACCTGGATCGGCACCAGCCGCAGCGACGGTCCGAGCAGCAGCACCAGGACGACGAGGAGAAGGGCGCCGGCGCCGGCACCGCCGAGCGCCAGGCGCCAGCCGCGCACCGCGCCGACCGCCAGGACGATCGTCAACGCCTCGACGCATTCGACGAGGGAGGCCAGA